>Ga0272441_10000036_pt1 | contig 280892 bp, 218 predicted proteins | sample SSMProp6N_FD_193582 | JGI IMG/M metagenome (GOLD analysis project Ga0272441, IMG submission 193582) | Marine sediment archaeal communities from Little Sippewissett salt marsh, Falmouth, MA, United States - SSM-Prop-6N | ecosystem: Environmental > Aquatic > Marine > Wetlands > Sediment ...
CGCCTGAAGGTGTTCCGCCTGGAGGCTGTCCGGGCCGGATTCAAGAAGGCATGGCAGGAACGCGACTACGCCACCATCAGCGCCGTGGCCCGCAAGATTCCGGAGAACGTCCTCCAGGAGGACCCGAAGCTCCTCATGTGGTACGACCAAGCGGTCACCAGGGCCGGGGAGGACGGCCATGATTGACCAACGACTTGTTCGAGCCATAAATCGGGGACGTTGTTTCGCTCTTGTTGGATCGGGACCATCGTGCGAACTTGGATATCCATCCTGGAAGAAGCTCGCCGAGGAAACATACAAAAAGGTGTCGGCGGCAAACAATGATGCGGACGACGCTTCTTATGAAAAGCTCCTTCGTGAGGGGAAATATCCTGAACTCTTCCGGCAAGCCGAGATAGACCTTGGTAGTCGAGACGAGCTAGTCAATGTTCTGCGAACGTCGATGTCGCCGTCGGAGCAGGGCCAAGGTTTTCTTTACAAAACCATCGCAAATTGGCCATTCGCCTGCTACCTGACCACCAATTATGACGACGAGTTGGCCAATCATCTGAATCAGCTTGGTGAGCATTTTAGCGTTATCAGGAATCGAAAAGAGGATTTTCACTCGCTCCGCGATGGCGCAACCCACCTTATCCAGAAGCTGCATTCTGATCTTGATCATCCAGATGAAGTCACGATCACATCAGAAGACTACCGACGGCTGTACATCAACCCCGAAGGCGACTACTTCCAAACAAAGTTGCGGCAAGTACTGGAGATGTTCGACGTCTTCATCATTGGCCACAGCCTTTCTGATCCGGATATAGACCACATTCTCCAAATGGCTCGCACAACCGCGAGCCCGAAGCATCCCATCTACATGATGGCTTCAGGCTTCACAAAAGCCGAGGAACGCGAGTACCTGGAGAAGTACAACATTGTTCTTGTGCAATACAAGAATGAGGACGGCAAGCACACCCACTTGCGACGACTACTTGCTACTGCAGACCGATTTATCGTGCCCCGACATAAACGCATTACCCTTTCTAGAGATCATCACCACACGACCGAAGAAGTTGAAGCTGCCATTGCCCTGTTTCTCTTCAGGCGCTTACAGGGGGCCGACTCGACTGCGAGTATGGAACCCGTCATCCTGTCAGCCGTCGCGTCGAAAGGAACATCAGGACTTACCTTCGACGAAGTTATTGCATTTCCACTGCTCGACAGCCTTTCGAATGGAACACCTGCGTTCCGAGACAGCGTTCAAACCACACTGAAGAATCTTGAGCAAAACGGGTTTGTCCAGCGCAATGACGAAAAATACGTCACAAGTGAAGCTGGACGCGAAAGAGTCGACCAGCTTAGGGCGATCCAAGACACGGAGAAAGATCAAGCGTACGGCCAGTTTCGAATCTCTTTAGAGCGTGGTTGTCCCGATGTGACAAATCAGCAGTGTCAGCAGTGCGCGAAGCTGGCAGAAGATGTCATTGTTTCTTGTTTTGCGAGTAGAGGACTGACCCTAGCAAACCAGGTGTTTGGGGGACAGACCCCAGGCCCCGAAGAGTTGTCGGACATATTCAAGTATGTAGCGGATGTTGCTACCGAGATATCTACCGCTGATTTGAGAGCTGCATTTGTCGAAGCTATGCACCGGTTCCTTATCGAACCGAGTACGCCTCAGAAGAATTACCTGGCCTCTATGTCTCAGGGCTATTTCTTGTATCACCACCTTGGGTGCGACCCGACCTGCGCAAAGGTTCGGCGGGATATTTTTCAGCAGACACTCTGGCTATGTGATGCGAGCGTGCTCCTCCCCTTTGTGGCTGTGGGCTGCAATAATCACGAATACTCTGTCGAGATGTTCCGAATGCTTTCGGCGGCAAGGGCGGCAGTCTATACGACACCAAGCTTACTTCAGGAAGCATGGGAACACTTCCAATGGGCGATGAATTTTGTACGAGCGCATGGCGTGGACTCTCCAGATTTTCTCAACGCAACGCTTGTGAAGGGTAGCCATAAGCAGAATCTCTTTTTGGACGGCTTTGTTCGCCTTAGCTCAGAAGGGAAAGTCGGAACGTTTTCTGACTACCTCGATCTCGTTTCTCCGGACGGATTGAATCGATCTGCATTTGAGCGGCACATAACCGACACAGGTGTTGTCGTTTTGACGCCATCGAGCATAGAGGGCTTTGCTCAAGATGACTGGGAAAGAATTGAAGAAGCAAAAGCGAAGATACAAGAGGAACGTCAGGAACGCGGCACTTTTCGGGGACCCCTTCAAGTGGAATCTGAAGCACAAATCTGGGTACTCATTAACAACATCAGAACAGGAAAGTATTCGCTGTCAGGCGTGGAGGCTTCCCCGGACAAGGTGTACTTCGTTTCCCAGAGCAAGATCCTTGACATCGTATTTCAATCGAACGGTGCCACCACATGGAGACCAGAGGCGGTTTATAGATATTTATCGGTCCTACCTGGAAACGAGGTCGACCCAGATGTTCTGCAGCAGTGCATGACTCATGAGTACTTTTATGCTGGAGTCTCTTTTATTGATAAGCCCAGATACCTTCGTTATTTTGGACCAAGTGTAGATGCTGCTAAGGCGTCGTTTGAACAAGAGAAGAGCAGATACATTCGCTCAGTGGAGGAAGAGCACACAAGAGCTATTGATGAGGCGTTCGAAAGGACGCCCGACCTTGAAAAACCTTTCTTTGTGGCACAAATGGGGTGGCGCGTTGCCGAGGCTTCGCAACGTGCTGAGGAAATTGCCAAGAATCGGGCTGCTGAAGCTGGCGCTCGCGTTAAGCAATTGGAATCCGAGAAGGACGCTGCATGGCGCCTGAAAGAGAAGCGCCGTCGCGAGAGTGAAGATGGCCGTATGCGCAATCTTCAAGACCCCAAGAAATTGCGAAAACGCGAACGGCAGAAGAAGAGACGGTCCCGAAAGAAGAAGCGAAGGTGATTTGTTAACACGAAAGCAGTTTTTCGAAGGGTGGGAACTGCGAAACATGGAGCCAACACATAAATGGGCATACAGCCCCGACCATCGGCAGCTTTGCCAGGTCATCGAATCCCAGACGCTCTGGGGCGAGACGATCTGCCGCGTATGGCTGCCCGGTCAGGACTGTGTTGTTCGCATCCCGGCGGCACGCCTTGAAGCGCTTGAACGCGGTCATACCGGTACTCCGGAAGGGATCGCGTATGTTGCCGCCGCCGGGAAGGTCGCTGATGCGCTGGCCCAGGACATGCTCCTCGCACCGATTGAGTCGTCCGTGATTCCTCTGCCCCATCAGATTCGGGCCCTGTCGCGCGCCATTACCGCCGACCGGGTCCGTTACCTCCTCGCGGACGAAGTCGGTCTCGGCAAGACCATCGAAGCCGGGCTGATCATCCGGGAGCTCAAACTGCGTGGCTTGGTTCGGCGCACCTTGGTGATCGCGCCGAAGGGCCTGGTCACGCAGTGGATCGCGGAGATGCAGACGCACTTCAACGAGGAGTTCCGTCTGTTCATTCCCAGCGATTTCTCGGCCTATCGGCGCATCGCCAAGGAAGATAATATCTGGCGTGTCCACCCGCAAGTGGTCTGTCCGATGGATTCCGTGAAGCCCTTGGAAAACCGCCGTGGGTGGTCGGCGGAACAAGTGTCCGAATACAATCAGGATCGTTTCGAAGGGCTTGTTTCTGCCGGTTGGGACCTGATTATTGTTGACGAGGCCCACCGACTGGGCGGCAGCACCGATCAGGTGGCCCGTTTCAAGCTGGGCAAGGGGCTGGCCGATGCCGCTCCGTACCTGCTGCTGCTATCCGCGACTCCGCACCAAGGCAAGACCGAGGCATTCCACCGCCTGATATCGCTGATCGACGAGCAGATCTTCCCGGATGTCGAAAGCGTAACCCGCGAGCGAGTCCATCCCTACGTCATCCGGACGGAAAAGCGCCGCGCCATAGACGCGAACGGTAAGCCCCTCTTCAAACCGCGCCGCACCGAACTGGTCCCGGTGTCCTGGGCGGACCGCCATCGCGATCAGAAAGCGTTGTACGAAGCGGTCACCGAGTACGTCCGTGAAGGCTACAACCAGGCTGTGCGCGAAAAGCGCAGTTACATCGGCTTTCTGATGATTCTAATGCAGCGCCTGGTCGTCTCCAGCACAAGCGCGATTCGAACGACGCTGGAACGTCGGTTGGATGTCCTCGAAGCCCCACAGGAGCAACTGACGCTGTTCCCCATGAATTCGGATGAAGAATGGGCCGATCTGGACGGGCAGGAGCAGATCGAAACCTTATTGAGCACGCGTTTGATGGCGCTCAAGAACGAGCGTGACGAAGTAAGACTCCTTCTGAAGGCGGCTGGCCGATGCGAGCAGACCGGTCCGGACGTCAAGGCGGAAGTTCTGCTTGACCGCATCTATCAATTGCAGTCCGAGGAGAACGATCCGGATCTGAAGGTCCTCATCTTCACCGAATTCGTTCCGACGCAACAGATGCTCAAGACATTTCTCGCGGAGCGGGGTTTTGAAGTCGTATGCCTGAATGGCTCCATGACCATGGATGAGCGGAAGAAGGCTCAGGAACGCTTTGCTGGCAATGCGCGTGTCCTGGTGTCCACCGATGCGGGTGGCGAGGGTCTCAACCTCCAATTCTGCCACGTCGTCATCAACTTCGATATCCCCTGGAACCCGATGCGCCTGGAACAAAGGATCGGCCGTGTAGACCGCATCGGACAGGATCACGTCGTCCGCGCCATCAATTTCGTCTTCGAGGATTCTGTGGAACACCGTGTCCGGGAAGTCCTGGAAGAGAAGTTGGCGGTGATCTTCGAGGAATTCGGCATCGACAAGACGGGCGACGTTCTGGATTCAGCTCAGGCAGGCCGGATGTTCGACGACCTGTACGTCGAAGCCATCCGCAATCCCGACGCCGTCGAGCCATCCGTGGATAAGGTGATCTCGCGGATTCAAGAGCAGGCCCAGGATGCCCGAAGCAGCTCCTCCGTTCTCGGCGCGACCGAGGACCTTGAGCCAGGAGAGGCGCAGCGTCTGCTTGAGCACCCATTGCCGCATTGGGTGGAACGCATGACGACCAGTTATCTCCTCGCGCATGGAGGCAACGTCAAGAAAACGAATCGGTCGTGGACGCTGACCTGGCCTGATGGCGAGACCGACCACAACGTTGTGTTCAGCGGCAAAGACGCAGAGCGGACCCCGACAGCGACACACCTGACCCTGGAATCGCCCAAGATTCGCGGGTTGGCGCAGCGACTGCCACGATTCGCTCCAGGGCAACCGGTGCCCGTGGTCTCGATTCCCGGTGTATCTTCGGAGATTCGAGGCCTGTGGTCGCTGTGGCGAATCGGCATTGCCACGGCCGACTGGAACAACCGACGTATGATGGCCCAGTTCATTGCCGAGGGCGGCAAGGTGCTGGCCCCCAGCGCACGGCACATCTGGGACCTGCTCTTGGCCACAGATGCCAGCGTGGATGACTTCCTGAGGGAAGACCGCGCCCGCCAAGCACTATCTGAGTCACAGAAGGCGGCCGAGGAATACGGGAAGGCAATCTACGACGAACTTGCACAGGACCACAGTGAGCGTCTTGATCATGAACGCCAGAAAGGAGAATACGCCTTTGAGGCGCGCCGAAGAGCCATCGGCCGGATCGGCCTTCCCGAAGTCCGTGATTTCCGTTTGGGCCTCCTGCGACAGGAAGAGCAAGCCTTTAGCGAGGAGATGAACAGGAAGTCCCATGCGCTTCCCGAGATGGTGCCGGTTCTCTTGATCCGAATCGAGGGAGGCGACCATGGCTAGTTGGCGCGACACGATTCTCAGGGAATTCGCCCCCAAGGTCTCCAAGCTCACGCTTGTGGCGGACCCGGACGGTATCCTGCTCGAAGAAGGCATCCTGCAGGGCATTCGGGATCGAGGCTTCGAGCTGATCCCGTTCGATGACCATGTCGCGTTTCGCTACGCCTATGAATCGAAGTTCAGGTCGCGCTGGGATCGGGGCGAGGAAACTGACCTGGTTGTTGTTCTCCGTTCCAGCGAGAGCGATCTCTGCCACCTGCCGTACGATCTGCTCCGGGCTGGGCGGAAACTATCCTTCAACCTGGGCGACATTTTCCCGAACCTCAGCTATCCGGTCGTGGCTGCCCTGGATCGAGGCGACCTGGACAGGTTATACGATGCACAGAAACGACATCGGCCCGGGAAGCTCGGGGACAACGCCACCAAGGAATTCGCCCTGCGGCACGTGTTTGAAGTCGCACCGGAGTTGATCAACCAGCCATCCGATCTCTTGCGCGCTTTGTTGAGACGGCATTACCGCAAGCAGAGAATTCCCCACTCGCTCGACGAGCGGTTCATTGAGGTGCTTCGCCAAAACGATCTCTTCCGCGACTGGCCGCTTGGACAGATCGTGCCGGACCGGGAAGTCTTCTTCGCTTTTCTTCAGGAACGTTGGCCGTTCTTCCTGGATCAGACGGCTGGCGGTTCACCCGAGAAGGTTCGAGAACCGTCGGAAGGTTACGGGCTGAATTACCCAGGACCTGTGGACCTCCCGTTCGACCATCACGACATTCGTGTGTATGTCGACAATCTCTTCGTCGAAGGCCTGCTTGAACCCGTCGCGCATGGCCGAGCCGAGTCACTCGTCAAGACCTGGGTCGGAGTCGGCATCGCCACGGATGCGAAGGCGGACAATACCAAACGCGCCGAGAGCCTCCTGAAGCATGCCGAGGATGCGATTCCACCCGAGGATGCCCGCTATGACGACTGGCTGCGTTACGCGCGCGGTTGGGCCGAACTCCTTGCGCTGTCGTATGAGGACTCCAGCGGGCCGAACGAGTCACTTGATCAGAAGATTCACGTCATTCAAGCCGCAATCGACTCGGCTTTTGAAGCGTGGCTGCTGAAGCGGTTTTCCGGGCTGATCAATCTGCCGCCATCTCCACCGGTCATGCTTCATCATCTCCCGAGATACGTCGCTCGTCATGTGGTCGACAGCCAGGAGCGCAAAGCCGCCATAATCGTCGTCGATGGCCTGTCCCTCGATCAATGGGTTGCCATGCGGGGGACAGTCTCCTCTCTCAAGCGGCGGCTACTGATCCGCGAGGATGCACTGTTTGCCTGGATACCAACGATCACCTCGGTATCGCGGCAGGCCATGTTCTCTGGACGGGCACCCATATACTTCCCGGACACCATCCACACAACGGACCGCGAGTCGGCTTTGTGGTCGCAATTCTGGGTCGACCAGGGACTGAGCCCCAACCAGATCGCCTACATCAAGCGCCTCGGGGACGGCCCGCTTGATGGCGTCAGCGAGATCGTCTCGCATCCCAAGACAAGAGTCATCGGCCTCGTCGTAGACAAGGTCGACAAGATCATGCACGGGATGGAACTAGGTTCGGCGGGCATGCACAACCAGGTTCGTCAATGGTCCGAACAGCCGTTCCTGGGAGACCTGGTCGACCTCCTGGTCGATGCGGGCTTTCGCGTCTATCTGACTTCTGACCACGGCAACATAGAGGCCAGTGGATGCGGCCGCCCCGCTGAAGGTGCCGTGGCGGACTTACGTGGCGAGCGAGTCCGCGTCTACACCGATCAAGTGCTTCGAAGTCAGGTTAAGGAACGCTTCCCGGATTCCGCCGAATGGACTCCCGTGGGCCTTCCCGTCGACTATTTGCCTCTTCTGGCACCGCAACGCCTCGCGTTTGTGGGCACATCCGAGAAGACCGTCGCCCACGGCGGTATTGCCATGGAAGAAGTGATTGTCCCTCTTGTCCAGATTGACCGGAGGGATGAATGAATAGCCATCGATTCACGCAGATAGGTTTCAGTCAACGAGTACAGCTTGAATGGCTTGAGCGAACAGCCAACCTTGTTCTGGCCGGTAACGAGAAGGCCGCCATCAACGCCTCTCTTCAAGAACTTCTGCAAGACAAAGTGTCCGTTGGCGGCCAAGCCGTCCGTGGCAATCGCGAGAAGATTATCACGATCCTACTAAAGACCTGGCTGACCGTACCTGCAGACCTGTGCCAATTGCGGGACGATGGCTTAAGGATGCTGCGTGAACTGCCGCCCAAAGACCATCTAGCTGTTCATTGGGGCATGGTTCAGGCCGCCTATCCCTTCTGGAGCTGTGTCGCGGCGCAAACCGGCAAACTCCTGCGCCTGCAGGGAACGGTCGCTGCAGCCCAGGTCCAGAGACGGGTAAGAGAACACTACGGTGAACGCGAAACCGTCGCCCGGGCCGCGCGCCGGGTTCTTCGCTCCTTCATCGATTGGGAGGTCCTGACCGAATCAGCCGCGAAGGGCGTTTACAGCCCTGCATCTCCGCTTGTCATCGGCAAGCCTCAACTCACATCGTGGCTCATTGAAGCGCAACTCCACGCCGACCCAAGTGGACGGGCCCCCTTCAACTCGTTGACCGATGCGCATTGCCTATTTCCATTTCGCTTCGAGCAAGTCGGATGCAGGCAGGTTATCTCCATTTCGGATCGACTGGAACTGCTCCCTGATGGGTCCTCAAATGAGATAATTGGACTGAGGGCGCTGTCAGCCAGTCAAGGGAAGCATCTTGGGGACACGTCCGGTCAGGCAACCTGATTTCGACGAGGCCAGCAGGAGCCGCGGTGCATGAATGACCAATCTAGGCAGGTGCGTTCTCCGAAGTCAGCACCTACAGACGGTGAATACAAGAGAATGCTCGATGGTGCGGCAGAGCAGGTTAGCTACCTGATAGACAGGGTCTCCGAAGAGCTCCCCACCCAGTTCATCTTGGCGGTTGTTTCACTCCGCGGAAACATTCAGAAACTATGTCCCTGGATTGAGCAGTTCTCTCCAGCGACCTGTGCCAGAATTGAACGGTTAGAAGGTGAATTGGGTAGGCTATCCGTGAGCGCGGAGAAGGCTTTTAGCTGCCCTGAGGCGCGTCAGGCCTATCGCGAGTCCAGGGCGCTCATTGACGGCTGCGAGACCAACGGCAATACAAACGGTCTCGCTGAGGATGTAATGTCGTTTCATTGTGTGCTTGAGCGCCTTCAGGAAGTACTGAATGCCTTCAAGGGTAGTCTTGACACGTCGGAGGAGTCTGACCATCCCCGGCCTCGAGGTGTAACCCTGATGCAGGCCGCAATGATGGTCAATGATGGCGACAGGGAGCTTGCCAAGCAGACGAAGAAGAGATGGCATAACTCTGGGCGGCTTCCTAAACCGATTGGCGTAAACCCCGCAAGGAGGCAGGAGCACGTGTACGCACCGTCTGCCATGGCGGCTTTTCTCGAAAAATCGGAATGTGGTCTGGATCTAGCGAAGGCTCAATGGAAGAAGCGACTTACTGGAATCGCGTTCACTGCAGATTCTCTTTAGCTGACCACCTGAGCCATCCCAAACCGTCTGGGACCGTCTTCGCGTCGTAAATTCGCTTCCGCATTCAGACGCGGAGGTGGCGATGACAGCTTTCATTCTCGAAGTGCTCCTGCTGAAAGGCTGGCGACGCGGGGGAGAAGTCTACTGGACGCAGGATGACGCAGAGCGCGCAGGTCGGAGTCTGCTGAAACGCAAGACTGCCCGGGCGGTGCGCGTTCTTCCTGTTGATGTGACGCTCAATCCGGTGGTGGTGATGCCGGAAGACAGCGTCAGCAGGTTCGAATCGTGAGTCTCCAGAGTGTTGCTGCGGAGTTCGCCGTGGAGAGTGTTCCGGCCTCCATGCGCAACCGCCCGCAATGGGTCTGCTGGCGCTGCGAGAAGCGAAAAGGCAAGCAGACCAAAGTACCCTTGAACGCCAAGACCGGGCGTAGGGCTTCCGCAACGGACTCGGAGACTTGGGCGACGTTCGATGAGGCGCTCGCCGCGTGGCGTGATTCCGATGACGTTGAGGGCGTGGGATTCGTGTTCTCCGCGGCAGACCCTTTCTGCGGCGTTGATCTGGACGATTGCATCGATCCGGCTACTGGTGATATCGAGCCGTGGGCGCAAGACATTCTCAAGTCGCTCGACTCGTATGCGGAGGTGAGCCCGTCCGGTAAGGGCGCGAAGATATTCCTGCGTGCTCGCAAGCCCGGCAATCGCTGCCGTAGAGCCTATTGTTCCGGCGAGGTGGAGATCTACGGCCAGGGGCGATTCTTCACAGTTACCGCGCAACGGATGTCCATGTGTTCGGCGGAGGTCGAGGACCGTCAGGAGGAACTGGACGCGGTTTACACCGAGGTCTTCGGGAGCGCGGAGCCCGATATCTCGCAGTTGGCCGAGGCGGAGCAGGACGAGGCTACGCCCGGTAGCACCGCCCAGGCGCTTAGCGATGAGCAGATCATCGAGAAGGCCTCTAACAGCCGCAAGAGCGGCGACAAGTTCCGGGCGCTCTGGGGCGGGAAATGGAACGACTACTTCAATTCGGCGAGCGAAGCCGACTCGTCGGTGGTCTTCAGTATCGCCTTCTACACTAAAGACGGAGAGCAGATAGACCGGCTCTTCCGGCAGTCCAAGTTGATGCGGCCCAAGTGGGACGAACGGCGCGGAGGAGAGACTTACGGCGAGAGGACGATTCGCAAGGCTCTGGAAACAGTAAAGGAGCAGTATTATCCCAGCGTGCCCAAGCCGCCCAAGAGTATTCGGCTCTTCAAGCTGGATGGCATCGGCAACGGCGAGCGCCTCGTCTACTACTACGGCGAGAACGTCTGTTACTGCTACGGGCTCAAGACCTGGATGCAGTGGGAGAACCGGCGCTGGTCGCTCGACGCCAAGGCTGAGGTGGAAGCCATGGCCAAGGAGACGGCCCGGCTGATTCTGAAAGAGATGGAAGTTGCGCTGGAAAAGGCCCGCCTGGCAGGCGAGGACGACAAGGCGCTGGAGGCCCTGGAGTCGGCCTACCGTTTGCAGGAGCGCAGGGCAGCCAGTGCGCATGGCGTTAACGACATGCTGCGGTTGGCTCAGTCCGAGCCAGGGGTCGAGGTCAAGTCCTCGGCGCTGGATGCCGACCCGATGCTGTTCAACGTTCTCAATGGAACGGTCGATCTGCGAACGGGAGAACTCCGGCCTCATCAACGCGGCGACCACATCACCAAGCTCGCCCCGGTTGAGTACCATCCAGGCGCGTCGTGTCCGCTCTGGCGCGCGTTCCTAGACCGGGTCTTCGCCGGGAATCAGGAGCTCATCGCCTACATCCAGAGGGCCGTGGGCTACTCGCTGACCGGGCTGGTCACGGAACAATGTCTCTTCTTTCTCTTTGGCACCGGGCGAAACGGCAAGACGGTCTTCATTCAGACCGGCTTGGGCATCCTAGGCGACTACGGCCAGAAGGCGCCGACCGGCCTGATTATGAAGCGGGATCGGGACGATGGCGGCAGGGCCTCTCCCGATATGGCGCGTCTCCGTGGCGCGCGACTGGCAGTTACGGCCGAGGTCGACGAGGGCAACTGCATGGGCGAGGCGCGGGTGAAGGACCTGACTGGTGGAGACCGCGTTATCGCTCGGCCGCTGTACTGTGACCCCATAGAATTCGATCCCACTCACAAGTTGTGGGTATACGGAAACCACAAGCCGGCCATCCGCGGCGCCGATGAGGGAATCTGGCGGCGGATTCGGCTCGTGCCTTTCACGGTTACGATCCCGGAGGAAGAGGTCGACAAGGACCTGATCACGAAGCTCTGGGGGGAGCGCAACGGCATCTTCATGTGGATGCTCACCGGTTGTCTTGATTGGCAGCGCGCGGGCAGCTTGGGCACTCCGCAGGTCGTGGCAGATGCTACCAGCCAGTACCGGCAGGAGAGCGACCGCCTGGGCGAATTCCTAGAAGAACTGTGTGTGGTAGCTGACTATGCCAGGGTCAGTAAGGGCGATCTGTACTCGGCCTACTCTGACTGGGCCAAGACGTCCGGGGAGCACCCGGTCTCCAAGAAGAAGCTGGGCATCAGACTCCTGGAGCGAGGGTTCAACGAGGACCGAACCGCGAGCGGGCGGTTCTGGGTCGGGCTGGGCCTCCCGGCGGATGTGCTGAATGGCTGCGGAACTAGGGGCTGACAGATTCATGACGCGTTTTGACGCGTCAAGAGTGCGATGTGTCATGGGCAAGCCGCGCGAACCTGTGGCTTGCACCAGTGCTGACACATCTGACGCATTTCTGCGCACATCTTTGCATGAGCCGCGCGCCTACACGCGGCGGGAGTTGCAGGAAAAGCGACAGGATGTGTCATGCGTCAGGAACTGGGGAAGCATCTCCATTCGCGCTGACCGCACTCCTCTCGACGTCGGCATTCATCGGTGGGGGCACGAAGCTCCATGCCAAAATCAGTCAAACAAGGAGAACACCCGATGCGCGCAAACCAGATCTGTCCTAAGCCGAACCACGTATGTGAGGTTCCCTCGGGAGGCAAAGGTCGCCAGCCGGCACGAGAGTTACTCCTCGCTGCCGGATGGAGGGAAGTTCGGCCCGGAGAGTTCGCGCCGCCTGAGAACCAGTTGGGCAAGGCGAACCCGCCTGGTGATAGTGAGACATGCTTCTCAGCACCAGGTAATCAATGGTGATGGGGCCCTGAGGGGGGGGATAGCCCCGCCCCGACGCCTCGCGCGCGTAGCGCGCGCGAGGCTCTCTGCCGGGGGGCGCTGAGTAGAAAATGGCCACTCGCCCCCCGCTCCCGATTGCCCCGGCACAGCTCCGGCGGCGCTTCCTCGAGGCGCTGGCGGACATGGTGCTGGACTATGCGGAGCGGAAATCCCTTGACAATTATGGTGAAACCGATATTAATGTCCATGAGGGGGGCGGGAATGGCCAAGGCAAAGCCAAAGCGAAAGAAACGGCCCGGGCCCGGCCGGCCTCCCAAGGCCAAGGCGGATCGTCACAGCGTATTCGTCGGTCTACGGGTGACGCCGGCTGAAGCTGCCGAGCTCAACCGGGAGGCCCGCGAGAGCGGCAAGACCCGATCAGAGATCATCCTGGGTGCATGGCGGGAGCGGAGGGCGAAGCGATGAAGCCGGTTGCGATCTACATCAGATATAGCTCGCACAACCAGGACGGCAACCTGACTACCGAGATTCAGGAGCGCCGTTGTCGCGATTTCCTTGATAGTTCTCCGGAGCTTGCCGGGCGGTCGGCGGTTGTCTTTACGGATGCCGCCATGAGCGGCGCCAGCTTCGACCGTCCCGATTTCCAGCGCATGGCCGAAGGGGTAAGGGCCCGCGAGTATTCTGCGGTGCTGGTCTACAAGTACGACAGGCTCGGGCGTGATGGTCTGGAATCGGAGCGATTCGTGCGGGAGTTCAACTGGGCCGGTGCGCCGGTATACTCCGCCACCGAACCGGCACACGACCTGAGCCGCTGGGTGCTGGCCGGCGTGGCCGAGGAATTCCGCCGCCAGCTTGGCCAGCGTTGCCAGGACGCCCTCCGCCAGAATGCGGAGGCCGGGTACTGGAACGGTTCTGCCCCCTACGGCTACCAGTTGAAGCGGGTTCGCGTCAATGACGGGAAGAGGGGAGAGCGCACGACGCTGCAGATCGACTCAACAGAAGCCGAGATTGTGCGAAGAATCTTCAAGGCTGCTGCCGCCGGAGAGTCCCTGCGCGATATTGCCCTAGCCCTGAATGCCGAGGGCATACCTGGGCCGCGCGGCGGGGCCTGGGCTACGGGCGGCGTCCGGGCAATCCTTGTCAATACGATCTATGTCGGCCGGCGCATTGCGCTCCGGTGGACACGGCGGCGCGGACCTGATGGACGGCGCATTCAGCGCCAGCGCCCGCCGTCGGAATGGAAGGAGCAGGATCACCCCGAATGGAGGATTGTCTCGCCGGGCACGTGGGCCGAAGTGTCCCAGCGCTTTGCCGACCGCAGGCTGGCCCGCGCCTCAGGCGATGCCGGGCGCATTGCCCGGACCCGTGCCGGGAAGTATCTCCTGACCGGGCTGATCAAATGCGGGACGTGTGGCGGTCCCATGACCATAAACAAGCAGGGCGGCAGGAAGCGGCCCTATTACTATCTGAACTGCAGCCTGCACCGCCGGCAGGGCCCGACCGTCTGCCCCAACGACAAGGGCTACCCGTTGGAGAGTGCCGAAGAAACCATCCTGCGGGCGGTGGAGAGCAGGATACTCAGTCCCAAGGCGAGGCGAGAGCTGTTGTCGATCGTCGAGCGCAAGGCCGGAGAACGCAGGGCTTCGCCGTCCCGGCGCGACACGAAGCGCCGGGTTGCGAAGATCGAGGCCGAAGTTCGCCGGCTCGTGGACGCCGTGGCCGCCGGCTCAGGGCAATCCTCCGCGCTGACGCAGGCCCTTGCCGAACGGGAGAACGAGCTCGCCAAACTCAAGGCGCAGACTGAAGCTCCCCGTCGGCACGCCCGCAAGGCTGCCCGCATACTCGCCGAAGCTCGGCGGGCGGTCACCGATCTTGCCAACGTGTTCCGGGCGGTGATAGAGCGGAAGCTGACGCCGCGGTCCTCTTTCCGCGCGGCTCTGGCGGAGATTCTCACCGAGGCCGTCCTGCGGACGGACGCAAAGGGCAAGAAGTGGCTTGATTACAAAATAGCCCCGCTTGCAGTAGCGGGGCTATCTTATGCGCAGAGTGGCGACCCTAACGGGATTTGAACCCGTGTTGCCGGGATGAAAACCCGGTGTCCTGGGCCTGACTAGACGATAGGGTCGCCCTTGATGCCGGCCTGGTTGTCAACTTGGCTGTGCTGGCGGAGCATTCTCTCCGAGATCTGCGAAATGTCAAGACAGGGCGCGCAATCCTGCAATCCATGCGCTTGATTCGCCGGTGCTTCGGGATATACTGCCGGTGGGGGCATAGCTCAGTCGGTAGAGCAACGGCTTTTTAAGCCGTGGGTCGTGGGTTCGAGTCCCGCTGCCCTCATTTCCTTCTTTTTTCGACACATACGACAGGTCCTCGGGTCTGCGCCGGGCGGGCAGGCCGTCCGCGGGGTGTGGGAACAAGTGCACTTCGCCGGCTGCGGGTCGGGGGGCCTTTTTGGCCTTGACGGGTTTCTTGAGGACATCTAAAATCCGTTGAAATCACTGTTCCGGGCGGGTTCTTGCGGGCGCCCGGAAGGGGAGGCTTACCATTTCCTTTTCTCGTTTGCACCTGGTGAGGAGGACCGCGGCGATGGTCGAACTACCGCGTCGGGCTGTGCTCTTGTCCGTTCTTGGGGCGCTCTTGCTGGCGGGCATGGCCCGTGGCGCCGAGAACGGTGGGGACGATGCCAAGAAGATCTGGGCCGAGGGCGTCGAGTACTTCGACCGTGGCGAGTTCAGCAAAGCCCGATCGAAGTTCGACAGGCTGGTCACGCTGGTGGACACCAACGTGGCCGCCAACCTGGTCAAACGCGCCGGGCTGCCGACCATGGTGCGCATGCTCAGCAGCACCGAGGTGGGGCGGGCCCCCAAGGTCATCTGGGAGCTCTACAGCAAGTACTACCGCCGGCGCCTGGTGGACGCCGAGCGGATCACCAGGTTCGTGAACCTGGCCGTGGACGAGAAGACCCACGAGGTCGAACGCGTCAAGGCCCTGCACGAACTGCGCCGTATCGGGCAGTACGCGGTGCCCGAGTTGGCCAAGCATCTCTCGGCCCGCTCCAGCGAGCGCCGCGCCCTGGTGCGCATTGCGCTCAGCCGCATCGGCGACCGCGGGACGCTGGCCATGGTCAAGCTGCTGGACACCGGCAACGACCTGTTCAAGGAGACCCTGGCGCTGTCGCTGTCGGACATCAAGCCGGCCGATACCCGGGCGGTCCCCGCCCTGAAGCGCCTCTACGACAACCCGGAGACCAGCGGGACGGTCAAGCAGAAGGTGGCCTACGCCCTGCACAAGATCACCGGGATGAACGCCAAAGACATGAGCGGCTACGCCGACTACTACTACCTGCTGGCCAACCGCTACTACCTTGAGAAGGCCGGCGTGCCAGAAGAGGCGCTGGAGTCCGACGGCGTGGTCTGGGAACTGACCGGCGAGGGGAAGAGCCAGGCTCTTACCTATCGCCGCGTTCCGGTCTACTCCTGGAACGAGGAGGTCGCCGAGGACCTGCTGCACGACTGCCTGGCGACCCAGCCGAAGTACGACCGGGCCCTTCCCCTGCTGCTCTCGGTGCAGCTTGCCCAGGAACTCGAGATCGAGGCCATTAATGACGCGATCAAGATCGGCGGCAAGCCGGTCACCATGACGACCAACGACACCAGGATCCTCGGCGAGCGCGCCAAGCTGCTGGTCGACACCAAACTGCTGGTCGAGGCCTGCGGCCCCCGCTACCTCTACCGCGCGGTGGGCAAGGCCCTGCGCGACCGCCGCGGGCGCGTCTGCGCGGCGGCCCTCGACCTGCTCCCGCTGGTCGATCCCTACGGCCGGTTGCTGCCCCCGGTGGAGCTGAAGCCGGTGCTCGACAAGCGCGGGCGCCCGGTTCGCCGGCCCATGAAGAAGGTCGAGAAGGAGAAGGCCAAGAAGAAGGAGCGAAGGCGCCGCTGGTGGCAGCGCCGCAAGAAGGAGGAGCCCAAGAAGGCCGAGTCCGAGACTCCCGCCAAGGCCGACGTGCCGCCCGAGCTGTTGACCTCCGCTGAGGTCAAGCCCGAACACGAGGGCCAGACCCTGGTTGACGCCCTGGACTCATTGGACGTCGGCGTGCGCGTGTCGGCGGCGATCGCCCTGGCCAAGATGGACCCGGCCAAGGCCTTCCCGGGTTCGCAGAAGGTGGTGGCCGCGCTGGCCGACGCGATCAGCAAGTCCGGTCCGCTGCAGATCCTGGTCGTCGAGGAGAACGACGACGCCTTCAAGCTGATCAAGCCGCTGCTTGAGGGCCACAAGTACGGCGTTACCCGCGCGACCAGCGGGCGCGACGCGCTCAACAAGGCGCGCAGCTTCCCGCCCAAGGACCTGATCATCATGGCGACCGACCTCAAGGCCGATCTTCCGGCCAAGGGGACGGCCGAGGGTCCCGGGCTCTTCGATCGTCTCAAGGCGGATCGCAGGCTCTCGACCATGCCGGTGGCGATCCTCATCGCCCAGGAGCAGCTGGCCGCCGAGCAGGCCAGATTCGGAAAGGTCCCGGTGATCCTGCGCAGCGCGAAGGGCCAAGACCTGAAGGTGGCGGTGGAGAAGTCGCTGGGCAGCACCGGTGCCGGAGTCACCAAGCAGAAGCGCGAGAATCTGGCGGCCCGCGCCGCGCGCGCCCTGCTGGAGATCGACCCGCGCCGGACCGAGATGCGCGTGGCCGACGCGGCTTCCGCTTGCGAGAAGGCGCTCTTCAACCGCCCTGATGACGTTCGCAATCCGTGCATTCGTGCGCTGGGGCTTTTCGTGGTCAAGAGCGCCGCGCCGAAGCTGGTAGAACTGTTCAAGGACAACAACAACACAGTCGAACTGCGCCGCAACTGTCTCTACGCCCTGGGCCAGACTGCGGCAGACGAGAACAAGGCGTTGTTTCTCAAGGCCGAGCGCGAGGAGAGCGACTTCAGCCTGCGCGACGAGGCGTCGATCGCGCACGGCAAGTCGCAGATGACCCCCGAGCCGGAGAAGCTCGTCGAGTTCCTCAAGAAGGCCCGGATCAAACGCACCAAGGAAGGCGGCGACGGCCGCCCCGCGAAGCACAAGGGTGGTGCCGCAGCGCCCGCAGCGCCTGCGGCTGCCGCTCCGGCCTCGGCTGGCAAGCCCGAGTAGAACAGCACCGGAACCAATCAGCGGGCAGGCCCGAGCGAAGGGCCTGCCCGTTCTCTTTGTTCCTGCTTCCGAGTCGGGGTTGCCTTCACTGGCAAGTAGGGAAGGGGCATGGAGAATCGTCACCGGAGGTGAGCCTACGATGAGAGTTGCCCACTTCGACCCGTTTGCCGGTGCCGCAGGTGACATGATCGTCGGGGCCCTGATCGACGCCGGTGCGCCGCTCGATGGCGTGCGCGAGGCTGTCGGATCGCTGGGGCTGCCGGGCCTGGTGCTGGAGGCCGGGAAGGTCCGGCGTGGCGGGCTGGATGGCACTCGCTTCGCAGTGAAGGCCCCGCACGAGCACCGACACCGCCACTTGCCGGACATCCTGGCTTTGCTCGAGAAGTCCTCGCTTGCGGAGCGCGCGCGCGAGCGCGCCGTGATGATATTCACGCGCCTGGCCGAGGCCGAGGGCGCCGTGCACGGAATCTCTCCCGAGGAGGTGCACTTCCACGAGGTCGGTGCGGCCGACTCGATCGCCGACGTTACGGGTGCCGTTGCGGCGCTCGAACTTCTGGGCATCGAGAGGGTCTCTTCCGGTCCGCCGGCGCTGGGGCACGAGGGGTTCGTGGAGTGCGCGCACGGGAAGCTACCGGTGCCGGTGCCCGCAGTGGTCGAACTCTGCAAGGGGTTCGAAGTGCGCCCGGGTCTTGCGGGCGTCGAGATGACCACGCCGACCGGGGCCGCGATCCTGACGGCGCTGGCCGGGGAGTTTTCGGCGTTGCCGGAGATGGAGCTGGGCGCTGCAGGCTGCGGCGCGGGGACTCGCGACGATGAACGACTCGCCAATCTCCTGCGAGTCTTTATCGGAGAGACGGCCGCTGCCGGTGCAGGGGGGGAGGGTGGAGTAGTCGAGATCAGTACTGTTATCGACGACCTGCCCGGGGAGGTACTGGGCTACCTCTTCGAGCGCCTGCCGGCGGCGGGTGCCCTGGAGGTATCGGTGCTGCCCTGCACGCTGAAGAAGAACCGCCCGGGCCACCGACTCACGGTCCTGGCCCCCGCTTCCCGGCTCGACCCGCTGGCCGCCGCGATCTTCAGGGAGACCAGCACGCTGGGCCTGCGTTACGCGCCTGTTGACCGGCTCAAGCTCGAGCGCCGGTGCGAAGAGGTCTCCACGCGCTGGGGTACGGTGCGGGTCAAGTGCGGATATCTCGGGGGAGATCTGGTCACCGCAAGTCCCGAGTACGAAGACTGCCGCCGGCTGGCCGCCGAGCAGGACGTGCCCCTCAAGGACGTTCAGGCCGAGGCCTCGCGGCTTTTCGCGGGCAGATAGCCCCTCATGCGCATGCGCATGCTCGATCTCGGAGAGCGCCCGGCCCTCGAGGCCCTGGCGCTCGAGGAGTCCCTCCTGGAGCACCTGGACCGCGGCGACGGCGAGCCCGCGTGGGTTCTGTGGAGCAGTCCCGCGAGAGTCATCGTGCTGGGGACCGCGCGTCCTTCGGGGGGCGACGTGTTTCTCGAGCACGCCCTGGAGGACGGCGTGAGGGTGTTGCGCCGCAGGTCCGGAGGGGGAACCGTGGTGCTGGGACCCGGCAGCCCGGCGGTGACGCTTGTCGATCGGCTCTCGGGGGACATCCGCGAGTGCTACCGCCGGTTCTGCGAGGTCCTGATCGCCGCGGTGGCCCGGTTGGGCTTGACCGCCGAGTTTCGCGCTCCGGCGGATCTCGCGGTCGGCGAACTGAAGATCGCGGGCCTTGCCCAGCGGCGCAAGAAGAACGCCGCGCTGGTGACCGCATCGGTGCTGTCCGGGTCGATGGCGGACGCGGCTGCCAGGTACCTGGTCGAGCCCGGTCCCGAGGACTCGCCCGGGTATCGCAGGGGGCGCGGACACGGCGAGTTCATGACCTCGCTGCTGGAACTGGGGGCGGCCGAAGACGACCGGGCTTTCCTAAAGGCGCTGCGCACCGAGCTCGAGGCGCGTGGGGCGGCGGCCGGCGCGGTGTCCGAACGGGAGCGTGCCGGGGCCGCGGGAATCTCGGAGGAACTCGAAGACTCCGAGTGGATCTACCGCTTCTAGTGTCCTGTCAAGTCAGCAGTTGCGGGTGTCCGTTTTTCAACGGCCTGCTAGTGTTGACGCTTGCGCCTGCGCCCGGCGAGCTTTAGAATCCGCTATCGAAGGAGATCGAAGATGATCAGGGTTTTCAGTGTTCTTGCGTGCACGCTTGTCCTCGGAATGTTGACGGCCGATTTTGCCGGCGCGGCGGTGGCGCCGTCGCGGGGCAGGGTCGTCGGCGGGCGCGAGAAGACGCTGCGTCACGTGCGCAAGCTTCTCCAGGAGAGAAAGGTTCGCGAGGCGCTGGCCGGGTTGGGCATGGACGGGCCCGAGATCGAGGAGCGCCTGGAGAGCCTCAGCGACGCGGAACTGCAGATGCTCGCCGAACGCCTGGACAGCGTGGCGGTGGGCCGCAGTGCTGTCGGGGTGGTGATACTCCTCCTGGTCATCGCCGCCCTGGTGCTGCTGATAGTCTGGCTGGCACAGCGCATCTAGAACCTGTCGTGTCAACTCGCAGTGGAGTGGCTGCGCTGGCCGCCGGCATTCTGTTGCTGGTGTCCGGCTGCACGCCGAAGAGCTGCGAGTTGCGCGCCGAACTGGCCGCCGGGTCGCGACCGGGCCGGTACATCCCGCTGAGATTCGTCGCCCAGGAGCCCAACCGCTGCGGCAGCGCCGCGCTCAGCGAGGTCCTGACCTACTGGAAGGCGCCGCGCAGCGAGGAGCCGGTGCTGGCAGCCGAGGTCTTCTCGGAGAGCCTCAAGGGCACCCTCAACGTCGATCTGGTGACCGCCGCGCGGCGGCGCGGGATGGTCACCCGCGACGGGAGCAGCACCATGACGGAGCTGCGCTCACTGGTCGCCGCGGGTTACCCCGCGGTGGTGATGATCAACGTGGGGCCCTACGTTCTCAACAGAAAGCACTTCCTGGCGGTCAAGGGTGTGGACCTCGAGCGCGGCTACCTGATGGCCGACGACGGGCGCCGCGGCGACGTGGTGCTCCGCCCCCGGCCGTTCCGCCGAGACTGGCGGGCCTCGAAGTTCTGGGCCCTTTACTGCTGGCCGCCCGGGAAGGCTCCGGAGACCGCCACCGCCGAGGAGCAACTTCGCGCGGGGCTGATTTTCGAGGAGCGGGGCAGAACCCGGGAGGCTGTTGCTGCGTACGAGCGCGCGCGCGACGGCAATCCCGACCTGTGGGAAGCCTCCTTCAACCTCGCCAACCTGTCGCTGGCCGGCGGAGACCTGGCCGGTGCCGAGAAGCAGTATCGCGCGGCGATGGCGATCAAGGCCGACGAGGCCGATGTGCTCAACAACCTGGCCTACGTCCTGTTCAAGCGTGGTGGCGCCGCGGCCGAGTCCGAGGAACTGGCGCGCAGAGCGGTGGCCTGCGCGGGCGAGCGAACCACGGCGCGGGTGCGCGCCCGGCACACGCTGGGCGTGGTCCTGGCCGCGGCGGGCAGGAAGGGCGACGCGTGCACGGAACTCCGGCGGGCGATCACCGAGGCGCGGGAGATCAAGGAGGAGGATCTCGCCGCCGCGGCGCAAGCCGACCTTGACAAACTGCAAGGGGCGAGATAATCGTCGCGATGGGGCGCTGATCTTCAGCAGAGTGACTGCCCACAACACGGGAATGGCAACGGGGAGCAACAACGATGTCGACCAGTGGTCTTATTGCCGAGGAGTCGGTCACCGCGGCCGATCGCGAGAGGCTCAGCCAGTTCCGCTGCCGGGGGTGCGGGGAATGCTGTCACCTGCGCATCCCGGTGACGGATCTGGACGTCAGGCGCATCAGGGATGCCACCGGTCGCACGGCGGAGGAACTCGTGGAGTTTGTCCCGCCCGCGGAATTCCGCGGCGACAACGCCCACCTCGACTGGATCTGGTTCGGGCCGCGCAGGAACTCCCGGCGGGTGATGTGCCTCAAGGAGGTTGACGGGCACTGCATGTATCTGGACGAGAACAACCGCTGCGGCGGGTACGAGTACCGCCCCACGGTCTGCAGGATTCACCCTTTCATCCTGGAGATGTGCGAGCGCGACGAACAGGTCGAGGGCGTCGAGTTCAACGATGGCTGCGAGTGCGCCGGCACCTGCGACGGCCAGAACAGCCTGGAGGATATCATATCCGTCCACCAGGCCAGCAACAGCGAGGACGTCAACTACAGGTCGCTGGTCGCGCGTTGGAACCGCAACCGCCGCGCCAGGACCGAGGCCGAGTTCCTGGCGTTCCTGGGGCTGGGTGCCTGACGCCCGGCTCGCGGCAAGCGCGGTTGCGAGCCACGATTTCGACGTTCGGCGCCGTCTCCTCGAATAGGGGACACGAGATGTCCGGGGCTTCGGTGGCCCCGGACCGGGGACCTTGAGCGTCGAACTCCGGTCGCCTCAGGTTCAGTTGACTCTCAGCGCGAAGCGGAAGCCTACGCCGGCGACGATGGCGATCAGCACGTACACTCCCATCCACTGAAAACAGAGGTTCCACCAGGCGGGCAGCATGCTGTCCTCGATGTCGAACTGAAGGCTCTGCATGTGGTCCATGTTGGGCGTGTCGAAGACGAAGAAGTTGATGAATTCCGGCGGCTGGCCGTTGCCCTCTTTGACGATGAAGAGGACATTCTCCTCCTGCGATCCGTCCTGGGCACTGTAGCGCACCTTGAGAGGGTACTTCCCCGGTTTCCTGGCGCGTATCTTCCAGTGGGTCTCCAGGCCGATCGGCGGCGCCGGGGACTCCTTCTGCCAGCCCTTGACCTGCTCTTCGGTCGGATCGCTGAACCAGGTCCAGAAGCGCCACCAGCGATGCCCCATGCCCTTGGCAGCCAGGCGCATGCGCTTCTTCTTCATCAACGCGGTCTCGTGGCCCTTTTCGATCTTGGCGATCCGGTCGGTGAGGATCTCGACGTTGTCGGCGTCCTTCGGATCGCAGATCAGATGGGCGTAGCCGCGGGCCTCGTTCTCGTAGCAGCAGATGATCTCGACTTCCTGGTCTGGCTGTACCGGGGCGTAGCCCAGGCGCGAGCCGGCCCACATGGCGATCACGATCACCGGCGGCACGGTCATGAAGGCCGGCTTCAGTGAACCCCACATGTACTTGCCGCTGATCCTCTTGGAGACGCGCATCAGCGCCATGAAGCGGTCGGTGTCGTCGGCCTTCTTGGCCGTGGCCATTGACTTCTTGAGCTTGTCGAGATCGCTCTTGCACTTGCCCAGCAGTTTCTGCTTGCTGAAGAACTTCTGGTAGAGGTTGACGCCCAGGCCGGTGATCAGGCCCACCGCGACCATGCCCCAGATCCCGCCCAGCCCGGGGGTCCAGCCCATTATCCAGTCGCAGACCGGGTAGAAGAACATGATGACGGGGTTGCACCACTCGATGAACAGCCAGAGGAACGTGTTCATTCCTCACACCTCCTTGACCGCGGGCTCGGTGGCGACAATTTCCACCACGCCGCGGCTGCCGTCTATCTTGATCTCGGTTTTGTCCGGGATGATCCGGGTCGCGTTGGGCAGCACCACGCAGGGGATGCCGAAGTCGCGGGCCACGATGGCCCCGTGTGAGAGCATCCCGCCGCGTTCGACGATCACGCCCCGGGCGTGGACGAACAGCGGCGTCCAGCCGGGATCCGTCGAGGGGCAGACCAGCACGTAGTCCGCGCCCATCTCGCCGGCCTCCTTGGGCGAGAAGACGATCCGGGCCGTGCCGGTGTCGCTCCCGGGCGCCACGCCCTTGCCGCCGAAAACTCCGTCGCCGGAGACCTCGATCTCGATCGGCCGGCCGACTGCCTCGGGGTCCTCGGAGTCCAGGAAATCAGGCATCTCCAGGTGATGGACCGCCCGCCAGTTGATCTTGCGCTTACGGATGACCTCCAGGAGTTCCTCCCGGCGGCTGGTGAAGTCCGCGAGTTCGCTGCGGTGCAGGAAGTAGATGTCCCCGCCCAGGTCCCAGTGTTTGGCCAGGGCCTGGAGCGCGTCGCGGATCAGCGCGTAGGCCATCATGTAGTAGTGCTTGCTGGTCTCGCGGTAGGGCATGTACTTCTGGGCACCGAGCATGTCCGCGCGAATGTCCTCCTCCAGCGAGGCGGCGCCGTGTTCGTCCAGCAGGGCGGTGAGTTCCTTTTCGGCCTCGGCGCGGTCTGCCTTGCTGCGCTGGTGGGCGGTTCCCGGTTCCAGCGTGCGGCCGCCGTGGGCCATGCGATAGGTTTCCAGCTGCTGTTCGAGGTAAGAGGAATCCTCGTACCAGCGCGGTTCAGCCAGCTCGAACTCGCCCGCGGCGCGATGGCCGTATTCGGCCATGAACTTGTCCAGAGACATTTCGCCCTGGGCGACCGCGTGCAGTGCAACGTTCTGCTCTTCGGTCTTGTTGCCGTCCAGACCGGAGATGAGGCGGTTGCAGAAGGCCTGACCTTCCTTGACGCCCAGCAGGTCCTCGAGGACGCCGGTGAGGCTGCCCTGGTAGTAGCCGGCGATGAAGCTGGTCTTCTCGGACTCGCGGGCGATCTGGTTGAAGGCCTTCTCGCGCTCGTCGAGTTCGGCCAGCAGTTGGGAGTCGTTCATCTCCGCGAGGTTCTTCTCGCGCGCCGACCGCACGTAGGCCTCGAATCGCGGCCTGACCTCGCCTTCGAACTTCTCGAGGTAGGTGCGGGCCAGCTTCTTCAGGCGCCGGCTCTGGCGGATCATCTTGACGATGTAAAGCGGCAGGCGCAGCAGGAACGCGCCGCCCGAGCGTTCGAAGTTGAACTTGGTGGGCGGGCCCTCGAGCATGGTGGTGGCATCTTCGGCCTCTTCGGGGTCGTACTCCTGCGGCCACTGGTCGAAGAAGAGCTCCGCGTGGAGTTCGAGGTCGGCGTAGATTCTCCCGCCGATCAACCGCAGGATCCCCTCGCGGTTGACGCGCTCCGAGGGGAAATAGCCGAAGTCGCGGTACATGTTTATGAAGCCGCCCGAGCCGCTCATGAACCGGTTCATGATGTCCCAGGTCATGGGCGTGGGGCGGTCGAGGGTTTCGGCCAGGTTGTAGACCGCGTAGCGCGTGCGACGGCCGAGCCTTTCGACCTCGCCCCTGATCAGGTCGATGCCTTCCCGGCGGGCGGCATCGATGTCGCCGCTGGTTATCATCACGTCCGGCAGGTTGGTGATCGGGCGGGCCTGGACCAGGTAGGTCTCGCCCGCGAGCATGCACCACTCGATGTCCTGGGGCGAGCCGTAGTGCTCCTCGACCTTGCGACCCACAAGCGCCAGCGCGCCGGCCTGTTCGTCGTCCAGCACCCGGGCGTTGCGGCGGTCGTCGGTGAGTTCGGTCTCCTCGGTGCCCTCGGCGGTCAGCGAGGTCATAACCGTCTTCTCGGAGACCTGCACGTCCTTGACCTTGCCGGTCTCCTTTTCGACCACCATGGTGTCGGGGGTGACCTCACCCCCCACCACCGCCTCTCCCAGGCCCCAGGCTGCGTTGATTACGATCTCGTCGGACGCGTACGTGACCGGGTTCGCGGTGAACATCACCCCGGCGGACTCGGCCAGGACCATCTGCTGGATCACCACTGCCAGGGCCAGGCCCACGCGGCCGATTTTCTGCTGTTCGCGGTAGCTGATCGCCCGCGCGGTCCAGAGACTGCCCCAGCAGGACTTCACGGCCTCCAGCAGGGCCTGCTCGCCGCGGATGTTCAGGTAGGTGTCCTGTTGTCCCGCGAAGCTGGCCTCCGGCAGGTCCTCGGCGGTTGCCGAGGACCGAACCGCCACGCTTTCCTGTCCCTTGGCCTTGAGCTTGCCGTAGGCCACGCCGATTTCGGCGGCGAGTCCTTCGGGGATATGGCTGACCTTGAAGAGCGCGCGGATCTCCGCGGAGGCTTCCTCGAGCCTGCGGGGATCCGTCACGCCGGACTTCTCCAGGATGGCCTCGATCCTTTCCTGGAGGTCGTTGGCGGCAACGAAATCCCGGTAGGCCCGGGTAGTGACCACGAATCCCGGCGGCACGGGGAACCCGGCGCTCGTCAGTTCGACGAGGTTGATGCCCTTGCCGCCCAGGACCTCCAGCCCGAGTCCCTCCTGGGGAGTCTCGCCCGGACCGAAGAACTGGATGTGAGCGCTGTCAGACACCTGTGATGCCTCCCCCGGGCCAATCACCTGGCCTTCTCCTTCTTCTTCTCCTCGTCATCCTTGTGCAACTCCCGGTGGATGCCCGCGGCGAGTTCGGGATCGCCGGGCAGGGCTTCCTTTATCCGGGCCAGGCTCGCAGCCCGGAGGTCTTCTTCGGTTTCGAATGCCTCGGCCAGGAGCCAGGCGGACTCCTTGGGCACCGTGACAGCCTTGAGACTGCTCAGCAGCCTGACGACGGGCTGAAGGCCGACCGCGATCAGGCCGCGTTTCTCGGTGGTGACGAAGACCGTTTCGCCGGTTACCACCGGGGCCGAGTAGACCCTGCCCATTACCCTCTGGCCGCGGTAGCCCCATGGGTAGCTCCCGGCGGTCAGGTTCCAGGTTGCCAGCTTGTTCTTGCCGGCGTAGACCAGGATGCCGCCGACCAGCGCCGGGTTCTGGGCGGGCTTGCCCACCAGGATTCCCTTTTCGCGCAGCAGCTTGCCCTTGGCGTCGTAGGCGTAGACGCGCCCGTCCTCGGCCGCGACCGCCAGGTAGTCGTCGGACACCACCGGATGGCCGGTGGGCATCGCGGGCACTTCGAATTTCCCGAGGCGCTTGCCGTCGATCAACGAGACGATGACGATCACGCCCGCGGGTTTTCCGCCGTTGCTCACTTCGCAGACTACCGCCACGCCGTCGCCGGTGCAGGTGACGGCCCCGCGCGGTTTGCCGGGCAGCAGCGAGCTCCACATCTGCCGCCCGCCGCCGTCCTCCATGCAGACCAGGCGTGGATTGGCGCCGCCCTGGGCGGCGAAGACCAGCCCGTGCGCGGCCGCCGGCGCGCCCGAGATGTCGGCGAAGTCCTTGTTCCAGATGCTCTGGCCGGTGTCCGGGTTGAGGCACACCAGTTGCTGGTTCCTGGCCAGGAACAGACGGTCCTCGGTCAGAGTCAGGACGTCCCGGGCGTAAAGCGCCCCGGTTTTCCACAGCTCCTTGCCGGTTTCCTCGTCGAGGCAGAACACGTTCTGTTCGACATCGCCCTTGCCGACAAGGGCGTAGGCGCTGCCGCGCTTGGCGGCCAGTGCGGTTACCGGGCCGTGAAGGTCCGCCAGCCAGCGCTGGATTCCCCTGGTGGGGGTAATCTCCAGGCAGGCGAGGCAGGCGGTCTGGTCGCCGGCGCTTCTCTTCGCCTGGGTGTAGAGCAGCTTGCCGCAGGCCGCCAGCGGGCCGGGCACGGTGCGGCTGACGATGCTCTCGCTTCCGTCTTTCTGCACGCGTTCGACCAGGGCGTAGTCCTTCCACTTCCTCGGCGCCCGGGTGCCCTCAACGGTGGGAAGACCCAGGCTGTCGGAGGCGCCGGAGCGGCTGGGAGTCCCTCCGGGACCGCTCCAGGGGCGCACGTAGTCACTGGTACCCGCCTTCAGGCAGTAGAGGCCCTGTCCCGGGCTGCCGATGTAGATCCTGCCGCCGGCAACCACCGGGGAAGAGTACATGTCGCCGCAGGGCATCACCGAGAGCTTCCAGCGGACGCTGTAGCTCTTGCGATCGACGCAATAGGCGGTTCCGCTCATCGAGGTGACGTAGATGGCCTCCTCCGTCACCGAGGGGCCGCAGACCAGCGATACACCCAGAGGAATGGTCTTGACGAGGCCGCCGTTGCTGATGTCAACTATGTAGAGCTTGCCGTCGGCCGAGCAGGCGTGCGCCAGGCCGTCCTTGACCGCTACGGCTCCAAGGATGGTCGCTCCGGTCTTCGCCGACCAGAGCACCTTGGGCCTCTTGTCGGTTACGTCGTGAATGTCCAGGCAGACGACATGCCCGGGGCCCTTGCCGAGGTTGACGAAGTCGCCGTCGCCGTAGCCGGCGATGACGACGTCGGTGGTCTTGATCTCCTCGCCATTCTTGTCCTTGATCGTGACGTTGCGGATCACCGTTGGTGCCGAGAAGAGGGGACTGGACACCTCGTGGAACCACTTCTCCTCGCCGCTTATGCCGTCGAGACAGACCAGGCCCGAGCCGCCCTGAAGGCGCTCCTGCCCGCCGGTCTTGTGCGGGATCGGCCTGCCCTCGGCGTCGAAGTCCTTGAGGGGCAGTCCGTTGCCCACGAAGACCAGCGTCTGCTGCGGGCCCTGGGGCTTGGCGGGATCCACCGGCAGGTTGACCGCCGCGGGAGCGCTCTCGACGTCCGCGTAGTAGCGCGGGATGTCAATGCGCACGGTGCTGGCTTCCTTCAGCTTCCTGCGCGTCCCAGGCGACTTGCCTTCGACGCTGGGGACCTCCTTGCCTATGCGCACGGTGCCGACGAGCGTGCGCCGAAAGTCCTCGTCCCCGGCGTCGGTGGATACGGTGGTGAGCTTATCGACCTCTTCGACCTTCCTGACCTTCATGATCAGGACCTGGCCGGGATCGAACATGGTTGCTGCGAAGCGCTCGACGATACAGTCAACCCTGACGTTCTTGCCTTCGAGGGCCTTGATCTGCTCGATCTGCTTGCACTTGACGTGCACGTAGTAGCTGCGGGTGCCCTCGATCATCCAGGCGACCTTGCCGGATTCGAGCTCGACCGCCCAGATGCCGTCGTCGCCGCCGCCCATGTAGGTGCGCCACTTGCCGTCGTGGCACTTGACGATTGCCGGGCTGCTTTCGAAGTGGCTGGTGCCCTGTTTGACCCAGACCAGTTTCGGCTTCTTCTGGCCCTGCTTGAGGGGAAGGAGGTCCAGGCAGAACAGGCGGCTGTCGATGTCGATGTGGTAACCCTCGCCGCAGACCAGGTAGCGGCCGGGTTCGTTCCCGGGAGGCTTGCCGTCCTTGCCCTTGGCGCCCTTCGCGGGTTTGTCGTACTCGCCGCCTACGGCCGGCGAGGAGAAGATCGAGGCCAGGCTCGGTCCTTTCATCCCCGCGCCGGTGTACTTCCAGACCACGCCGCCGCCCTCGGTGTCGCGGCAGTAGAGCACGCCCGAACCGCTGTACTTGCCGCCGAACAGGCTCAGCACCGCGCTGGTGGAGTAGACCCGGTTGCCGACAACCGCGGCGGATGAGTCTACGCGCTCGCGCTTCCTGCCGGCGTAGCTCCACATCACCTTGGCGCCCTTCATCGGCCCGCGTGCGCCGGGAACCGCGCCGCAGCGGGTCAGGTCCCCTCGCATGTGCATCCAGGGCGCGCCGGACTGCTCCTCGGTGACCTTGCCGCCGAACAGGCCGGGGCCGTACCAGACAGCTGCGAAGATCGCCCCGGCCAGGCAGAGCGTGAGTATCTTATTGCTCCACAAGAACTTGAAGAAGGCCTTGTAGGTCTCCGGCTTGAACATCGCGACGACGGCCGCCAGCAACAGGGCCATCAGCTGCGGTAGAATGGCCACCAGCGCCTGCACCGGTCCGACGACCGCGGGCACCACCGCCCAGGCCCGGTAACAGGGGACCACCACCAACAGCACCGCGAAGAGGCCCACGAAGGGCCAGAAGGTTCTCCGCCTCACTGTCTCCCGCCTTTCTGTCTGACTTGGTTGTGAAGAGCCAACCTCTGAGATCTCCCAAGATGAACTAGGCGATTCTACGCCTGCGCATCCGGCCAACAACTGCTTTTCGTGGTCTCAAGGCACGCGGTCCGATGACCTGCCCAAAAGCACCCTATTTCAAACATATATACACCGCTACGAGCAAATTGACGCCCGTGAGAAAGCACTGAACTCATATCTGCCGAGTATTTCCGGAGGAGCTCACGGTCGTTCATGGACTGAAGCCTTTCCCCTCCGGCGGGCAGGATCAGGGCACGCGCCCGAGAGAATCCACCGGCCTTCACCATTGTCATTTACGTCAATCGGAGCTGCGTTTACTACTTTGTATAAGAAAGAGAGCGACCTGCGGCGACAACGCCAGGCGCGAAGAACTCTACTATGGTCGCACCAAGATGCAGAAGCTCACCGGGAACCTGGGGATTCCGGGCTGAAACCGTGCCCTTGGAGAGTCGGTCCGCGCGGTGCTTGCCGGTGGGCTCCGGGGCAGGATAATGGTGCCATGGAGCTTCGGGAATATTCGGATCGCAGTATCTACCGGCGGCGGGTAAGCCCCGCAGGTCTGGTCGCATTCACGGTGAGCCTTGCCGAAAGCGACCTGCACGTCTCGGCCCGGAGCGACCTTTCCACCCGGGCCGCCGAGGCTCTGGCCGCGGTCCGAGCCCTGATCGAGTCCCACATGCGTGCACGTCCGGAATTCGGGACCTCGCTGGTCCCGCTGCCGCCGGATCCCGCTGCGCCCGGGGTGATCTCCAGGATGCTGGAGGCCGGCCGGCTTGCGGGAACCGGGCCGATGGCTGCGGTTGCCGGCGCGGTTTCGGGGGCGGTGGGACGGGCTCTGATGGCCTCCAGCCCGGACGTGATCGTGGAGAACGGCGGAGACCTGTTTGTCGCCGGCTGCCAGCCGCGCCTTTGTGCGGTGTTTGCCGGCGAGTCGAAGCTCTCCATGAAGCTGGGCGTCAGAGTCCCCGCGGCAGAACAGGGCCTGGGGGTCTGTACCAGTTCGGGCACCGTGGGGCCGTCGCTGAGCCGCGGGCGGGCCGATGCGGCGCTGGTCATCTCGGCGGACGAGTGCCTGGCTGACGCCGCGGCCACCGAACTGGGCAACCGCGTTCGGGCGCGCGAGGACCTGGAGAGCGCGATTGGCTGGGTCCGGGGTGTTGAAGGCGTTGCCGGGGCTCTGGCGATCCTGGGCGAAGACCTCGCCGCCTGGGGCGAAATCGAACTGGTGGAAATCTGAAGCCGCTTCCCGGGTCTCCCTGTTCCAATTATCGTGAGAAGTCCCGGTCCGGCGCGTTGCGGTTCGCCACGCATTCAATGCTGACCGTGTTTGCCCGGAACCAGTAACCGGTCCTCGTTGAAACTCTTCGGCGGGCGCCTAGAATTCCGGCCGGAAGGAGAAGCCAATGACCATCAGTCTGGACTACACCAACCTCCTGGCGGAGTCGATAGGAGTCGAGAACGGTCTCTCGGAGGCCGACCTCGAAGAGATCGACCCGGCAGCCGCGGAGGCCTTCGCGGCGGTGAAGTCCGAGCGGGGTAGCGGCTGGTTGCGCTGGACCGAACTCCCCGGTCAGACCGAAACCGCCGACGAGTGCCTCAAGCTCTGGGCCGAGCGCGCGGGGCGCTTCGAAAACTTCGTGGTGGTCGGTATCGGCGGCTCGGCGCTGGGGGCCATCGCGCTCAGAAGCGCGTTGTGTCACCCCTTCCACAACGAACTGCCCGGCAGCGAGCGCCACGGCGCACGCCTCTACGTGCTGGACAACGTCGACCCGGGCCGCTGCGCGGCGCTGCTGGAGATGCTCGATCTGCGCAAGACGCTCTTCAACGTGATCACCAAGAGCGGTTCCACCGCGGAGACCGCCAGCCAGTTCCTGGTCGCGCGCGCCGCGGTGGAGAAGACCGTAGGCAACTCCTGGCCGGAGCACTTCGTTTTCACCACCGATGCCGAAAAGGGGGACCTGCGCGCGCTGGCGCGCGACACCGGAGTGGCTTCGCTGGTGGTTCCCGACGGGGTGGGCGGCCGGTTTTCGGTTCTGAGTGCGGTAGGGCTGCTGCCCGCGGCAGCGGTGGGCATCGACGTGCGCGGGCTGCTGGCCGGAGCGGCCCAGATGGACGCGCGCTGCGGGGGCGAAGACTGGCGCCAGAACCCGGCGCTGGCCCTGGGCTCCCTGCTTTGGGCGCTGGACACCCGACGGGGAAAGCACGTTCACGTGCTGATGCCCTACGCCTCGGCTCTTGCCGACGTGGCCGATTGGTATCGCCAGCTGTGGGCCGAGTCGCTGGGCAAGAACCGGACGCTGGACGGCGAGAGCGCCCTCAGCGGCCCCACGCCGGTCAAGGCGCTGGGAGCTACCGATCAGCACTCCCAGGTCCAGCTATACACCGAGGGGCCGGCAGACAAGGTAATCTTGTTCGTGGCGGTCGAGAATGCCGGGAAGGAGGTCACCATTCCCGACGTTTACCCGAAGCGTTCGGCCTTCGGGTACCTTGGGGGCCGCGGTATCGGCGAATTGCTGGAGGCCGAGCGCCGGGGCACCGAGGTGGCGCTGGTTGCCGCGGGGCGTCCCAACGCGACCATTGCGATGGAACAGATCTGTGCCGAGTCGGTCGGGGGCCTGTTCTACCTTTGGGAACTGGCCACCGCCTACGCCGGGAGGCTCTACAACGTGGATGCCTTCAACCAGCCCGGCGTGGAGGCCGGCAAGGTCGCCGCCTACGCGCTTCTGGGCCGCAGCGGCTACGAAAAGCAGCGCGCCGAAATCGAAGAGGGCCGGGCCGGGATTACCCGCATGACGGTGTCCTGACCGCAGGACCCGCCGGCCCGGCGAAGCCGAAGCCAAGAGGGAGCACCCGGCGCCCGGCAGGCCGTTGAAGAACGGCCTGCTATATGAGCCTCGCCACCAGGTCGTAGTCGTAGGCGCCGGTAACCACCACGCGGTGGAACTCGCCGGGACGCAGGGCGGAGAGTCCCGCGTGTGGCCGGGTGATTATCACCTTGCCGTCGACGTCGGGAGCGTGGAACTGCGAGCGCCCCAGCGCAGGGCCTTCTCCCGCCTGTTCGATCAGGACCTCCATGACGTCGCCGGTGCGCTCCATGCAGCGGCCGCTGGCCACCAGTTTCTGCACGCCCATGAGTTCCTCGTAGCGCTTCAGGCGGGTGCGGCCGGAGACCTGGCGCTTGCGGCGCGCGGCACGGGTTCCGGGCTCGGGCGAATAGACGAAGACGCCCGCGTGGTCGAAGCGGGCCTCGACCAGGAAACTGCGCATGCGCTGGAAGGCAGTGCTGTTCTCGCCCGGGAAACCCACCATGCAGGTGGTGCGCAGCGCCAGCTGCGGGGTGCCCGCGCGCAGGCGGCCGATGATTCGGCGCAGGTCGTCACAGGTATAGCCGCGCCCCATCAGTGACAGCACATCGTCGTCGGCGTGCTGGATGGGCATGTCCAGGTACTGGGCAACGCGCTCCTCGCCGAAGAGTTCGACAACCTCTTCGGTCAGATTCGCGGGGTGGGCGTACATGACGCGCAGCCACTTGAATCCGGGCAGGTGCAGCAAGCGCTGCATCAGCGCCGCCAGCTGCGGGCTGCCGTCGCCGGAATCCATGCCATAGGCCGCGGTGTCCTGGCCGACGAGCACCAGTTCGCGCGCACCATCTTCGATGAGTTCCTCGGCCTCGGCGACGATCTCGTCCATCGGCCGGCTGCGCATGCTGCCGCGGATCGAGGGGATGGTGCAGTAGGCGCAGCGATTGTCGCAGCCCTCGGAGATCTTCAGATAGGCGCTGGTCTTCAGGCCGAAGCGCAACCGGGGAGCACAGCTGAGTACCCCGGGCGTAGGAGCCTGCCTCCTGCGGCGCGGGAGCTCGAGGGCCTGGCGACAGCGGGCGGCCAGGTGCGGGTAGTCCTCGAAGGCCACGACCGCGTCCGCCCCGGGAACGGAAGTGGTCCTTGCCGGGTAGCAGCCTGCGGCAACTATCGCTTTGAGCCGGCCGGCCTTCTTGATGTCCTGAAGCTCGGCGAGCACCTCTTCCGTCTCGGAGCGCGCCGCCTCAATGAAGGCGCAGGTGTTGACCAGCGCGAGGTCGGCGTCTCCGGGATGGGTGGTGAGCAGGAAACCCTCTCCGAGCAGGCAGCCCGCGAGGCGCTCGGAGTCGACCTGGTTCTTGGCGCAACCGAGACTGACCATGTAGACGATCGGCTGTTCGACGCGGGCGGGCGCTGTCCCGGCGCGGGTCCTGGTCGTGGCACCGGTCTTGCGCTTGATCTTGCGTCCGGTCTTGCGTCCGGTCTTGCGCTTGGCCCCGGTCTTCGCGCCGGATTCTCTCCGGGACGTGGATCCGGGCTTCTTCCCGGGTTTCACACGGCGCCTGCCCGTTGGCTTTCTGCGGGACTTGCTGCGCTTCTTCTTTCTGGGCCTGGTCACGGGATATGCGCGGGGGGCGGGGAAGGGGAGTCGGGCGGGTAGAAGCCCGGGAGGCTTCCAGAAAGCCCCCTGGTTGCGAAGCTTGAGACGGCAAGATGGTGAGAGCGAACCGCTCCGCTTTGCGCTGCCCGCCTCGGCGGGTGGACTTCGCCGAATGGCCGCGCAGTGCTGCGCCGCGCCGCGGCAATAGAATCAGACGCAACAGCCTCGCGCCTTGCGTTCAGCCACGTCAAGGATTCCACGGCTCGCCTCTCACCATTCTTCCACTTTCCGCCCCAGCAGCCGGTCTTCCAACGGCCTGCTAGCCCGACCTGTCATCCTCACCGGGCTCGACGATTTCCTCGGCGGCTTCGGCGAGGTCAACGATTTCCTCGGGTTCGTCGACTTCCCCGGCCATCTCCGCAAGCTCAACGACCTCCTGGGGTTCGTCGACCACCTCTTCCGCCTCGGCGATTTCCGTTTCGGGCGCCGCCTGGGGGGCGTCGGCCGGCTCGGGATCGGGGGACTCGACTGCTTCGGGAGCGTCTTCCTGCGGTCCGCTGGTGTCCGGTTTTCCGGTTGCGGCATCGCTCTCGTCCGAGTCCACCAGCGCGGTTTCCGACCGGGTCGGAGCGGGGACCGGATCGAGGACGTCGTCCTTGCCCGCGGGCCCGGACTGCTCCTGTGCGCATGCGGCGGGGGGCTCGTTCTTGACGTCAGGCGGTTCGCCGTCTCCGGACTTGACCTCGTCGACCGCGGCGAGCACCTGGTCTTTCGCGAGCATCTCGGTCTCGGCATCGGAGATCGCGTCGGCGACGAAGAAGTCGAGCTCGGTCTCGCCCAGTAGGACGCGGTCGCCGTCCTGCAGTATGGCCTCAGGCACCTTCTTGCCGTTGATGGTCACGCCGTTGGAACTGCCCAGGTCCTTGATGGTGTAGCCCTCGGGGCCGGGCGTGACCACGCAGTGCCTGCGGCTCATGCGCCGGTCGAAGATGCTGAAGTCGCACGAGCTTACCCGGCCGATTACCGTGTCGCCGTCGGTCGGAAGTTCGAAAACCTCACCCTTGCCGCTTCCCTTGACTATTACCAGTGAGCTCATGGCAGAACCTCCGTTCATGTGGTCTGGCGCGACGGATTGCCGGATTATAGGTCGGGCCCCAAAGCCTGTCAAAGCAGGCGGACCTTGCGCGGGTGAGCCGCGGCACATAGATTACTGCTCAAGGCAGGCCGTTCGCCAACGGCCTGCCAGGGAGGGGCGAGTGGCTTCGCTTTCCGAGAAGGACGTCAGGGCGCTGCTGGACCGGCCCGCCGGGCGGCGGTCGGCCATGTTGCTGGCCGGTTGCGGCTTTGCCGTTCCCCGGCGGGCGGCTCAGGCGCTGGCCGAACTGGCCTCGGGAGTCGGGAATCGCGACTGGCTGGTCGGGGCATTGCCCGGGTTTCTCGACGATGTTTCCGGGTCTTCGGACCCGGACGCCGCCCTGGACGCTCTGGGGCGGCTGGTGGTTGCCGCTGGCGGCGATGGCGAAGGTCTGCTGTGCAGGCTGCACCGGAACGCGGAGAGACGTCGCATCCTGATGCAGCTGCTCAGTTCGAGCCGCTCCTTCAGCTCGACCCTGGTGCGTTATCCCGAGTGGGTCGAGGAGGTTCTGGACCCCGGCGAGATCGATTCGGCCCACTGCCGGGATGCCCTGCGGGTGGAACTGCACAAGGAGCTCTCCCGCTCGGATTCGCGGCCGGACAGGCTCGCGGTCCTGAGGCGCTTCCGCAGGCGTCACACGCTGGGCATCGCCGCGCGGGACATGGCCGGTCGCAGCGACCTGGCCGGAACTACCGGCGAGATCTCCGCGGTGGCCGACGCCGTGGTCGCCGGTGCCCTGGAAGCCGCGCGCGCCGAATCGGGCAAGGCGGTTGCGCGGCTGGTGGTGCTGGCCCTGGGCAAGCTTGGCGGTGAAGAGCTCAACTACAGCTCGGACATCGACCTGATCTTTATCGCCGACAGCGCTGATCGAGGAGTACTGGCACTGGCCGAGGAACTCGTGCGCCAGCTTTCCGAGCCCACCGCCGAGGGTGTGGCCTACCGCGTGGACATGCGCCTGAGGCCCGAGGGCTCTTCCGGCGCGCTGGTCTGGGAACTGGGGGCCGCGCTGGCCTACTACCGCGACAGGGCGCGGCCCTGGGAGCGACAGGCGCTGATCAAGTGCCGCCCGGTGGCCGGTGACGAGGAACTGGGACGCGAGTTCATGAGCGGCGTGGAGAGTTTCGTCTGGCAGCGGGGAGTGACCCCCGCCCAGGTGGCTCGCGCCTGCCAGTTGCGCAGCGAGATGGAGCGCGCCGCTGGAGGCGAAGGCCAGGCCATAGAGGTCAAGAGCGGCACCGGCGGAATCCGCGACGTGGAGTTTGCCGTTCAGATCCTCCAGCTGGCTCACGGTGCCGAGCATCCCGAAGTGCGACGGACCGGCACTCTCAAGGCCCTGGAGGCCCTGAAGGCGTGCGGATTGGTCGAATCCGGGGACGCACGCAGCCTGCGCTCCGGGTACGAGTTCCTGCGTCGCGTGGAGCACTGCCTGCAGACCATGGACGAGCTGGCGATGCACGCGGTTCCCACAGAAGCCGGGGCGCGCGCGGCGTTGGCCAGGCGGCTCGGATATGGGGGCAGCCCGGAGAGCGCGCGCGAAGACTTCGAAGGCGATCTCGCCCGCCACGCGGCAACGCTGCGTCCGATTTATGAGCGGATTTGCGGGCAGGGAGCCTCCGGCGAAGACCTTGCCGGAAAGCTCGAGAAGCTCCTGGCCGGAAGCGGAGAGACCGAGTCGGAGCTGGTCTCTCTGCTCTCGTTGCTGGGCTTCGGGGGAGGGCGACGGGCTGCCAAGGCGGTACGCTCGCTGGCTGCCAGACCCGGATTCGGCGCGCCGCTGCTGGCCGCCATGCTCGAGCGCCTGCGTGCCGGCCCGAGTCCCGACCGCGGGCTGGCCAACCTCGACAGCGTGGCCGACGGCAGCGCGCTCGAGCGCATGGCCGACGACCAAGAGCTGCGCGAGACGCTGCTGACCGTCGCCGAACGCAGCGATTTCCTGGTTGGCCTGCTGGCTTCGCACCGCGAGTGTCTTGACCTGCTGGTCGCGGGCGAGAACGGTCGTGCTCGCCGGGGGCGGGGACGACTCGCGCAGGACTTCGCCGATTCGACCGCCGATGCGCGTGGCGACCAACTCGCGTCGAAGATGGGGGTATTCCGCAAGAGGGAGCTGGTGCGCGTCGGCGCGCGCGATCTTCTAGACGGCGAGCCGGCCGAAGACGTTTCCAGCGAACTGTGCTACCTGGCCGAACTGATGCTCTGCCGGGCGCTGGCGGCCTGCGGGGTTGCCGGTGAAGTCGCGGTGCTGGCTCTCGGCCGGCTCGGCGGGCACGAAATGAGCTATGGCTCGGACCTCGACCTCATCTTCGTGGACACCGGCGCGGAGGAGGATCAGAGCTCGGGAGTGCAGGAAGCCACCCGGCTGCTGGCTGCCGCCGGCTACGACGTGGATACGCGGCTGAGGCCCGGGGGTGGTTCCGGGCCGCTGGTCGCCAGCCTGAGCGGCTACGTTTCCTATCGGGATCGCGGCGAACTGGCCGTCTGGGAGCGACTGGCGCTGGCGCGGGCGCGCACGGTAGGAGGCTCAGACGCCGCGCGCGGCGCGGCCACTGCGTTCCTCGAGGAGACGCTCTTTTCGGCCGATCCTCCTGCTGACCTTGCAGAACAGGCCTGGAGCATGCGCCTGAGACTCGAGCGCACCGCCGGCGAGGACGACTTCAAGCGCGGGCCGGGCGGCCTGGTGGATCTCGAGTTCCTCTCGGAATACCTGGCGCTGGCGCACGGCCCGGCCCGGCCGGAGTTGCGCTGGCTGGGCACCGAGGCGACCTTCTCCAAGGCTGCTGAACTCGGCGTGCTGCCGCCAGCCGAGGCCGAGAAGGCCGTCGAGGCCCACTCGTTCCTGCGCCGACTGGAACTGCGCGCGCGGGTGGTGGTCGGCAGGCCGGTGCGGGCCCTGCCGGCGGAGCCCGGCGAACTCGCACGATTGGCGCGAATGATGGAACTGGGCGGCGGTGGCGAAGATCCCTCGGCGGTCTTAAGGGCCGAATTCGAGCGGCACACCTCCGCGGCGCGACGACTTCTTGAGCGGGTGATCGGAGGCTAGTGTCCTGTCAAGTCAGCAGTTGTGGCAGGGCTATCGCACTTAGCCCGCGCCGTTCGCTGGACTTCGCAACCGCAGTTCCGGGGGCCGACGATTCGCAGTCAACCCCATCCAATTAAGGCAGATGCTTCCGGACCGCGCGGCGGGGCACGGCCGCGGCGCGACGGTAATCAAAGGTCTGCGCAGGCCGGAGCGCTGGCGCGCTTCGCGCCTCACTGCCGCCGGTGCCACCGCCCCGGTCGGCCAGAGGACGCCAGCGTTCTGCGACAGGAGAGAGGCGCCCGGATCGGCCCCCACGCAGCCGGCGTGACAGCGCGGGCCCTGGCGCGCTGGCACGTCGGTTGCGAGGGCCGTGCTTTGGCGCGGGAGCGCCACAAGACCGGGAAGAGGGTTCCCCTCATATCAGAAGATGGGAGGGGAACCCTCTGAACTCTCTCTCGCCGCCACCCCCGCCAGAATGCTCATCGGCCCGCAGTCAAAATGCTGTTGAGTCAAATGCGATTTGGAGGGACAAGACGGCGAGCCCCGACCAAGCGTTCCAGGCGACGCTTGAGGGCGCGCCTGAACGCCATCAGCCACATACAACTGCAAACCTGACGGGACACTAGTCGCCCTCGATGGAAGGCTGCGGGAGACACGTCCACACGACGGTGCGCGCCGCGGGTTGAGACCTCGAAGTAGTCCGCAGCACAGACGCCCCCCCGCGCTTCTTCGACCTGCTGCTGGTAGCCGGGTCTGCCTGGCAACCTCTACCGGAAGGCGCTCTAAACTGTAGGCTTGCATTCCGCGCTTCGGCGTGGAAACTGTATCTCCGGGAGCTGAAGCAGCGGCTCTCGGGGAGGAATCGATGCTTCCGCTCTTCGTGAGAAAGACCTGGGCCTTCCTCACGCGCGACCTCTGGCGTATCCGCGCGCGACGGCTCTCGCGGGGCCGGGGGTTCCTGGTGCGGCTGCTGCGCGTGGTGGTCATCGCCGCCCGCGGCTTCAAGGACGACAAGTGCCAGCTGCGCGCCTCGGCGCTGACCTTCTACTCGTTGCTCTCGGTCGTGCCCGTGGTGGCCATGGCCTTCGGAATTGCCACCGGGTTCGGGCTGGACAAGAACCTCGAAAAGGAACTCGGCCGGGTCCCGGAGACCTACCAGCCGGTGATCCAGAAGGTCGTGGAGTTCTCCAAGCAGCTGCTGCAGGAGACCCAAAGCGGGCTGGTTGCCGGTATCGGTGTGCTGATCCTCTTCTACACGGTGATCAAGGTCCTCGGCCAGATCGAGAACTCCTTCAACGACATCTGGGGTATCAAGCGCGGCCGGTCCTTCGGGCGCAAGCTGGCGGACTACCTGATGGCCATGCTGGTGGCGCCGCTGCTGTTCATTGTCAGCAGCAGCGCCACGGTGTTCATTTCCGCGCAGGTCAAGGGCATGTTCGGAGACGTGGCCATGGTTGGGCCCGCGGTGGGCGTGCTGCTGCGCGCTCTGCCCTGGGCGGTGATCTGGGTGCTCTTCACGTTTGTCTACATCTTCATGCCCAACACCAAGGTGCGCTTCAGCTCGGCACTGATAGCCGGGATTGTGGCGGGTTCGACCTACCAGGTTCTGCAGTGGGGACTGATCAAGTTCGGGGTCAGCGTTTCGCGCTACAACGCGATCTACGGCGCGTTCGCTGCGCTGCCGCTGTTTCTCTTCTGGCTGCAGCTCAGCTGGCTGGTGGTGCTCTTCGGCGCGGAGATATCCTTCGCCTGGCAGAACGTGGAAACGTACGAGTTCGAACCCGACTGCCTGCGGGTCAGCCGCAAGTTCAAGCGGACCCTCTCGATCTGGATAGCCCAGCTGCTGGTCGAAGTCTTCGACCGTGAGGAGAAGCCCCTGACCGCCGCGGAGATTCACGACCGGCTGGAGATACCGGTGCGGCTGGTCAACGAAATCCTCTTCGACCTGGTCTCGGCCGGCATCGCCCGCGAGACGCGCGAGGATGACTCCCAGGAGGTCGCCTATCTGGTGGCCCGGCCGCTGGAGCGCTTCACCATCAAGTACGTCCTCGACGCCCTCGAGGAGCGTGGCACCGACGACATCCCCGTAAGGGGCGGCGAGGAGATCGAGCGTATTCGCGAAGCGCTCGAGCGCATCGCTGCGGACGTCGAGAACTCGGGTGGCAACATCGCGCTGAAGGACATCTAGCAGGCCGTGCTCCTTTCTGAGGTGAAATCTGAAGACCACTCCTTCAACAGCCTGCCAGCAGGCTCCGGGAGCAGATTCATGACCAGATCAACAGCCATGACGACTGGCGGCTGCCTCTTGGCGCTGTTGCTCTGCGCCGCCGCGAGGTGCGGCGAGGGCGGGGTGAAGACGCGGAAGATCACCGGCGACACCACTTTCGAGGAGGAGCTGGAGGTCAAAGCCGGCGAGAAGCTGGTCGTAGCGCCGGGAGTGGGGCTGAAGTTCGCACCGGGCGTCGGCGTTACCTGTCGCGGCGTGCTGGAGATCAAGGGCACTGCGGACAAGCCGGTTTCCTTCAGCGCCAGGGATCCGAATGTGGGCTGGGCCAATATCCTGCTCCTCGGAGCGAAGACCGCCGGGTCGGTGATCGAGCACTGCGAGTTCACCGGCGGCCGCAGCCGGCGCCTGAAGTTCGGCCCCAAGGGCGAGTTCAACGGCATCGCCGGCAAGCAGAGGGGGAATGAGAAGAAGAACTCCCTGGAGTGCGGCGGAGCGCTCTTCGCCTACATGGCGAAGAAGGTCACGATCCGCAACTGCCTGTTTCGCGGCAACAGGGCCTTCTGGGGCGGGGCGGTCAGTTGCTGGGCCGGGGCGACGCCGCTTGTCGAGCGCTGCCGCTTCGAGAAGAACACCGCTTTCTGGGGCGGGGGAGTGCATTGCTGGGGCAGATCGCCGGCAACGATCCGGCTCTGTTACTTCGCCGACAATGCCGGCGACAAGGAGAATGGCGATGCCGGCGCGGTGCAGTTCATGAACGCCTCGGATGGCAGGGTCGAGCACTGCTACTTCACCCGCAACGTCGCGCGGTGGGGCGGGGCGATCCACGTGCTGCAGCAGTCGAAGCCCGTGATCTGCGGTAACTACTTCGCCGGCAACCGGGCCTGGAACAACTCCAGCGCCATCAGCTGTTTCGGCTACGCCAGCCCCACGATCAGTGGCAACTACATATGCGACAATCACGTCGAGGCCGACAAGGGCGTCGCCATCGCCACCGTGGCCCACTCACAGCCGGTTCTCAAGGGAAACTACATCAGGGGCAACACCAACAGGAAGGCCAAGCAGGCCAACCTCTCGGCTTGCCCGGAGTTCCGCGGCAAGCCCGACAGGTCGACGTGCGCGGAGACCGGGCCCGCCGGCAAGGAGAAGGTCCTGGAGGCGCTCAAGAAGGCCGGGGTCCTGGACCTGGTTCCAAAGCCGGCGGGTGCCGGGAAGGGAGCCGGGCAATGAACGGGGTTCTAGTGTTCGCCGACCATATGCGCGGCCAGGATATGGCCTGCTCCGGCAACCGGCAGGTGGTTGCCCCGAACTTCGATCGCATGGCCGCGGCCGGCACGCTATTCACCCCGGGCCTACACCAACTCGCCGGTTTGCACGTCGGCGCGGGGCAGCCCCGCCTCGCGCCCGTGCCTTGGATCGTCTGCAGGTGAGGAGAGCGCCGCGGCTTCCTTTCTTCAGGGGGGGCTCGGGGCCGCTGAGACGGCGGGCGTCCCTTGAAAAACTCCCTGCAGGCGGCAATCTATTGTATGGGAGAAGGGTGACGCACCGGTACGCGACGGGCGGCGAGGCGGAGATGGCTCAGCACGTGAAAGGGTAGTGTCGATGGCGGACCTGAGGGGTAACGCGGTCTTCGCGCAGGCGGGCGGTCCCACGGCGGCCATCAACAGCTCCCTCGCCGGGGCCATCCAGGAGGCCATGGCCCAAACCTGCTTCGACGACCTCTACGGGGCCAGCGACGGCATCCTCGGCGTGCTCCAGGAGGAGCTTTTCGATCTGCGCAAGGAGCGCGCCGACGACATCGAGGACCTCAAGCGCACTCCTTCGGCGGCAATGGGCTCCTGCGCCCCCAGGAACGGGGACGCCGATTTGGAGCGCATCCTCGAGGTCTTCAGGGCCCACAACGTCCGCTACTTCTTCTATGTCGGCGGAAGCGAGGCGATGCTGGCTGCCGGGGGCATCGCGCGTCTGGCCGCCGGGACCGGTCATGAAATGCGCGTGATGGGGATTCCCGGGACCGCCGAGAACGACCTGGCGCATACGGATCACGTTCCGGGATACGGTTCGGCGGTGAAGTGCTGCGCCACTGCGGTGATGGAGGCCGGTCGGGACACTGAGGCGCTCTGGAGTTGCGAGCCCTGCACGGTCATGGAGGTGCCGGGTCGCAGCGCCGGATGGCTCGCCGCCGGTGCCGGGCTGGCCCGGCGAGAGGAGGGAGATGCCCCGCATCTGATCTACCTGCCGGAGCGGCCGGTCAGCCTCGCTCGCGTGGCCGAAGACGTGCGCGGCTGTATCGCCAGGCACCACCGCTGTTTCATAGCCGCGGCCGAGGGCATGAAGAACGAGTCCGGCGAGTATCTGGCCCCCGCCCCGGGGGGGGCCGGTGCCGGCGAAACCGAGGGGGCGCAAGCAGGCGGCGTTGCCGGGGTCCTCGGCGGCTTCATTGAGAAGGAAGTCGGCGTTGCGGTGCGCACCTGCCGACCGGGTACGGCGCAGCGCAACGCCATGCACTTCGCCTCGCTCGTCGACATCGACGAGGCCGTGGAGTGCGGACGTGCGGCGGTGCGCAAGGCGGCAATGGGGCAGAGCGGCTTCATGATGACGCTGGTTCGCGAGGGCGGCCCGGTCTATCGCTGCTCGGTTGGCAGCGTGGCTCTATCGGAGGTGATCGGCAGTGAGAAGCCGGTGGACGACGAGTTCATCAACGAGCAGGGCAACGGGATCACCGAGGCCATGAAGCACTACGTCAGGCCGCTGGTTCGGGGCGAGGCGCCGATCAGCGTGGGCCCGGACGGCCTTCCGATTTACGTTCGCCTGGCGCGGCGCTTCGTACCCAAGAAGTGCGCGCAGTGGGAGCCATAGCAGGCCGTTGAAAGACGGCCTGCTCTAGCAGGAGAGCAGCCGTTGACCAGGGCTCAGGGCCTTTTGACAAAGGCCCTGAGCGAAGACGAAGGGTTGATGCGAAAGAGACCTGATAATGGAGCCTGGCGCTTTCCTGCGTTCTCTTGAGTGGCGAAGTTGCTGGACCTGCCGCTCGGGACGCGTTTCTGGCTGGCCTGCCAGGCCTGACGGCGACCGTGCCATGGCCGCAGGAGAGGCCGAGGTCTGATGGAACTCCGCTTTTGCGATGAGTGCGGCAGCAGGATCAGCGACGAGGCCCTGGCCGACGGCAGGGCGGTTGCTCTCGGTGATGTCTGCTATTGCCCCAGGTGCCGCAAGATGAAGGCGTCCTCTGGAGAGCTCCGGGCTCTGAAGCCCGGTACGCCCTCCAGGGGGAACCCCTCTTCTTCAACCAGGCTGAAGCGTTCCCGTGCCGGCAGCAGCAGTGCGTTGAGGAAGGCACTCAAGCAGCGGCCGACCCCTTCTTCTACCAAGCTCCCGAAGTCCGGGCCGAAGGTTCGTGCTTCGAGCAGCAAGATGCAGATGCCGGCTGTTGCCCGCTGGCGCAGCGGCGCCGCTCAAAGGGAGGCGGCCGACTGGGGGCGTACGGTCTTCAACGGAGTGATGCTTCTGGTCGGTGGAGCGATCCTGGGCTACCTGGGGCTCATGCTCTGGTATCTGCGCAGCCCGGACTCGCAGGGACCCGGCGGATCCGGGAAGGAAACGCGCTTTGGGCGGCCGGCCGGCAGAGCCCCGCGGCAGGGCAGGCCTGAGTCCGGTTCGATTCGGAGACAGGCCCGTTCGCGACCCGCAGGAAGCGACAGCCGGAATCCGGATTGAGCAGCAGCTGGGTGCAGGGGCCCCTGGCAGTCCGTTGCTTGCCGGCGCCCGCGGCGCGGCTGGAGGAACTCCAGCCGGAGATTTTCCGCTGAAAACAATTGTGTGTACCGGCGCGCGGATTGAGCTATAATCTATGAAAAGGGTCCGGATGGCGGTGGCTCGATAGGGTCATCCGGGGGCAGCCTTTTGGCAGGGAAAGCCGAAGGGGAGACATGGAGCTTCGCTTCTGTGACGACTGCGGCAGTAGAATAAGCGAGGAGGATTTCTCTTCGGGCAAGGCCGCGGAAATCCGGGACTACTTCTACTGCCCCAAGTGCATCGGGAAGCAGCGGGAGGCAGCGGACAAGGCCTTTGCCGGCGACGCGCCTGCCACAGAGAGTGATCCCGCTCGGAGTATCCCGGCCAGAGCTCGCGAGACGCCGGAGCGCGGCGCACCGGCGATCGGTTCGCAGGGGACCGTCTCAAGACCCGGAAAGCGACGGGCTCCCACGACCAAGCCGGCCACCGGCAAGACGCCGCTGCCCGGAAAGAGCAGACTACCCACCTCCAAACTCAGGACCGCCGGCGGGACGGCCAGGCGGCCGTCCTCCGGGAAGAACCGTCGGTTCGGAGAGATGGACCCGGACGCCGGCAACTGGCGTCGAGCCCTGATCGGGGGTGCACTGCTCTTGATCGTTGGCATCGGTGCGGCTTATGTGGGCCTGGGGGCCTTCAGCCAGGGCGAAAGGCCGCCGCCGGGGCCGGCCCGTGGGTCGGTGGCGGCGAAGCCCCCGGTTTCGCAGCCGGAGACCGAGCCCTCTCCGCGTTCCGAGCCTGAGCCGCAACCCTCACCGGAACCCCTGGCTGCGCCGCTGGCGCCCGGTGACCTGGCCGCAGTCGTCACCGGCGAGGCGGCGGTCAAGCTCACCTGGAAAGACAACTCAACGGACGAGACCGGTTTCCTGATCGAGAGGCGCGAGATCGTTTTGGTGACCCCCGAGCCGGAGAAGCCGCCGGTTCCCGGGGGCAAGGATGAACCCGGGGCCCGGCCCAAGCCCAAGCCGTTCTCGGTCACGCTGGTCAGGTACAACGGCAGGGAAGAGAAGCCCACGGTTGAGGCGGCCGGCACCGCCAAGTGCTTCAAGGTCGGCGTACCGGCGGTCAGCAACGGCGGCCGGAAGTGGTCCAGGCTTCCTCCTGAACTCGATGGCCAGACGAGACTGCTTGCGGCTTACGAGGGTCCCAAGGCCAAGTCCGGGGATCGCTACGTGCTGGAAGTCACTACCCCCTGCACGGTTTGTGCCATAGTCAGCTCCAGCGCGGGGGAGAAGCGCTGCAACTGGATGGACGAGAAGTGGCGCAAGACCAAGCTGCTATGCCAGAGCGTCTACGACGGCAAGACCCACGATCGCCCGGTCTGGAAGCGGGACTACCCGGCGGGCCGGGTTGTGCTCGGCGACGATACCGTCAGCGGCATGGCCATAAGCTACGTCTTCCTGCCCCGCAAGGTCGAGGTCAAGCCACCTCCCGAACCCGGGAAGCGCGAGCCGCCGGCCCCCGTGCTCGTGCCGGGTCCCTGGAAGCAGGTTGCCATGCAGCCTGCCGACGCCGGCGAGCACCGCGATACCGGGGTGAAGCCCGGCGGAACCTACGACTACCGGCTGAGAGCGTCGAATGCCAAGGGTTTCTCGGGGTACTCCAACGTCGTCAGGGTCGATGTTCCCAAGCCCTTGCCGGCGGCGCCCGGAGAACTGGCCTGCAAAGCGCTTTCCGGAACCGAAGTGGAGTTGACCTGGAAGGATAACTCCACGGGCGAAACCGGCTTCGCGATCGAGCGCCGCGCGGCGGGATCCGTCGCCAGAGGGCCCCGACCCGCACCGAAGAAGGCAGAGACGGAAGGGGAGAAGGCCGGAGAGGAAGGCACAGAGAAGGGTGCAGAGAAGGGCGCCGAGAAGGGCGCAGAGAAGGTTGCCGAGAAGGGTGCAGAGAAGGTTGCCGAGAAGGTCGCAGAGACGACCGGAGAGAAAGGCACAGAGAAGGAGGAAGAGAAGTCCGGAGAAGAGGGCGGTGCCGGGAATCGGGCGGCCGATTCGCAAGGGTGGAAGGAAATCGCGGTGGCCGAGGCGAACGCGACCGTGTACCGGGACCGGCGCGTGATGCCGGGCCGAGCCTACGAGTACCGCGTGCGGGCACGCGGCGAAGGCGGCGTCCACTCGAAGTACTCGGCCGTGGCCGGCGTGAAGACACCTGTGCCGGAGCCGCGGTTCTCCGCCCGGCCGGTTTCTCCCACTGAGGTTCAGCTGGCCTGGGAAGTCAGGCTGGGTCCGGGGTGCCAGATCGCTCTCGAGCGCCGGGCGGCGGACACGGCCGGCGCGAAGCCGGAGACAGTGAAGAGCTTCGGCGATGCGCAGGGATCGCACATGGACAAGGGGCTCACACCCGACACAGCATACGTCTACATCGCCAGGTGGCGCCCGCCCGGGGCGCAAGGATCCGTATCGGCCACGGCGGAAGTGCGCACGAAAAAGAGCAAGACGCCGCCGCCCGACCGGCTGCGGCTGGATCTCCATGCGGCCAGTGCCACCGAGATACTTGTGGAACTCAAGGGTCGCATCGACAAGGGCGTCAACTACGCGCTCTACCGCCATGGCCGTGGGAGCGGGGAGAAGCTCGCCGAACTCAGCGGCGAGAATCCGCGATACGTCGATTCAGGCCGTGCTCCCGGCAAGACCGTCAGGTACTTCCTCAAATGGACCGCCAGCGGAAAATCCAGGCGGAACAACCCGGCATCGATCAGGGTGCCGGGCCGCCTGCATCCCGAGAAGAGCGGGCTGCGGGCCAAGGCATTGTGCGACTCGGCCGTGGTCTTGAGGTGGGACCTGAAGAAGAAGACGAAGCTCAGGAATGAGGTCAGTCGCCGTGCCGCCGGCGAGGCCCGGTGGACCCGGGTCAGCCTCGCGAAGAGCTTGGGGCGCGGCAGCTTCACGGACAAGGGGCTGGAGGCCGGCAAGGAGTACGAGTACTCCTTCAGGCTCTGCGATTCTGGAGGCAGGGCCGAATACGTGAGCCCGCCGGTCAAGGTCAGCACCAGGCCGGAGGGTACGCCGATGCCTCCCGACAAACTGGTGGTGACCTCGATCTCCCCGACCTCCGCCAGGCTCACCTGGAAGTCGGGCGACGAGCGGGCCCTGGGTTTCGAAATACATCGCACGGAGACGGTGTTTCACCCCGTCGGCGTGCGCCTGGTTGAGCACTGCAGCAAGGCCAAGAATGAGCCGCAAGCCCTGGCGCGCGGGGTGTTCGCTGGCGCCCAACTGTTCTGGGACCGGCAGGACAAGTTGAAGGAATCGCTGCCGGAACTCGACGGCAGCACCCGGCTGGTGACCTCGATCGACGAGAAGAACCCCAAGATGGCCAAACAGATGTACAAGGTCGAGCTGCGCGAACCCGCCCTGGTGATCTTCCTGGCGAAGGGCGGGGGCTTGCCTCCCTGGGTTGACCGCGGCAGGTGGAAACTGATGGGGATCTCCAGGCACCTGAAGGGGTGGCGGTACTATTCCATGTCCGTCAGCAAGCCCGGGACCGTGACGCTTCGCAGCAACAACAAGCAGAGGGGTGCCAAGATCGGCGCGTTCTACGCTTTCACGAAGCCGCCGGTCAGGAAGTGGACGGCGCGCGGCACGGTGGGCAAGGTCGGCACCTGGGTCGACACCGGCCTGACCCCGCGCAAGACCTACCATTACTGCATAGCGGCCATCGGCAAGGGCGGCCTGAAGTCGGCGACGGCGGCTTTTACCGACTACGTCGCCTATCCTCCGAAAAAGGGCAAGTGAACCGATGCGGCCGGCCAGCATCCTGGCGTCGCTCGCGATCCTGGCGACCGCCTGCGGATGCTCGGGGGGCGGCGGCGGCAGGGACTTCATGCCGCTGGCCATCGGCAGCCGCTGGGACTATCGCGTAACGACCGCCGAAGGCGAGTCGTCCTTCAGGAGGATGCTTATCAGCGGCAGGGCCTCGGAGGGCGTCTTCCGCGCAGCCGAAGGCAGCGACAAATCGCTGTGGGCCTGGGAGGACGGCTTCCTCTCGGTGCAGCGCCGGGGAGAGCGTATCTACATGCTGGCGCTACCCGCGGTCAAGGGTACCAGCTGGTGGACCGTAGCTCCCGGCGGCAAGCGCGTGTGGTGCAAGGTCGAGGGAACCTGTCGCGTCAGGGTTCCCGCCGGGGAGTTCGCCGGTTGCGTCGAGGTGGTCATGGAACCTGTCGGCGGCAAGACCGAGATCCGCCACTGGTTCGCGCGCGGTGTGGGCTGGGTGCGCTACTCATACGGCCCGAGGGGCGGGCGCCCCTGGATGGTTCGCGAGCTGGTCAGTTACAGAATCAGGCCCCCCGGGCCCGCGCCGGCGGTCCCGCAGCAGTAGGCGCGGCGAATTACCTGCGATCGGCAGGCAATCCGCTACAATCCAGGCAATGCGTCTGTTCAAGTTCATCGCGGACTGGTTCGCCGTATTCTGTGTCGGCGCCACGCTGCTGGGCCTGCTGGTGCCCGAGGTCGGGGCGCCGATTGCCGGGGTCTGGCCGAAGTTCTTCCTCGCCGGGATTCTCTTCTTCACCGGGTTGAAGCTGGACTTCCGCGAGGCTGGCAGGGCGCTGTCCAGGCCCTGGACAGTGGTTTACCTGGCGGTCATGCTCATGGTGGTTCTGCCGATGGGCGTTTACGGCGCCGCGCGGCTGTTCCTGCCGACGGGGTTGGCGGTCGGCGTGATGATCGTGGCGGCCATGCCCGCGGGACTTGCCTGCTCTTCGCTTACCGACATCGCCAGGGGCAACGCGGCCCTGGCGCTTGTCGTCACGATGGTCACCAGCCTGCTTTGCCCGTTGACCACTCCCTGGATCATCAGGCTGGGCTGCGGCGCGGCGCCGGCGGGGGCGGGCAAGGAGTTCCTGCTTGCGCAGGCGGTCTTCCTGGCCGCGATCCTATTCTCGCCGATGGGGGCGGCCTGGCTGGTGCGGTCTCTGGCCCCGGGGACCGTGGCGCGCTTCCGCGAAGCCTACACCGGCCTGTCGGTGATCTCGCTGACCCTGTTGATTCTGGGGGCGATGAGCGGCGTGAGCGTGGAGTGCATGACGCTCGTCCGCGAGAAGCCCCTGGTGGCGCTGACCCTGGCGCTCTTCATGTTCGGATTCTCGGCGGCGCTGCACCTGACCGGCTACTTCCTGGCGTTCTGGCGTCCGGTGGCCGACAGAGCCGCGATATCGGTGAACGCCGCCTACGTAAACAACGGCCTGGCGATCGTGTTCGCCAGCACCTTCTACGTGACCAGCACGCTGGCGGGTTCCGCCGAACCCCTGGGCGCCGATGTGGTCATGCCGGCGATCCTGCTGGAGATCCCCATGATCCTGGCGATTCTGCCTTTGAAGCTCTGGGTCAGGAGGAGCCGGGCCCGCTGCGATCAGCCGGGCCCGCAGGAACCTTCCACGAAAAGGCGCCCGGTCAGCCGGCCGCCTCGCTGAGCGCCTTCTCGAGCACCGTCGCGGCCCTGTCGGCCTGTTCCGCGGTGATGGTCAGCGGCGGCTGCAGCCGGATGACGTTGGCCAGCGGACCGCCGCGGCCAACCAGTACCCCGTTTTCGCGGCAGATTTCGCGGACCTTTCCGGCTTCGACGGGCGCTGGCTCCTTGCTGGTCTTGTCCCGGACCAGCTCCAGACCGATCATCAGGCCCCTGCCGCGGACTTCGCCGACCAGGCCGTTGTCCCGCCCGAATTCCGTCAGGCGGCCCATCAGCTGCTCGCCGCGCGCGGCAGAGTTCTCGGGGAGCTTCTCCTTGCGCATGGCGGCGATGTTGGCTATGGCCGCCGCGCAGGATACCGGGTTGCCGCCGAAGGTGGAGAGGTGGTCTCCGGGCGTAAAGGCGCCGGCCACGTCTTCCCGGGCAATGAAGGCTCCCAGCGGGAACCCGTCGGCGATGCCCTTGGCCATGCACATGATCTCGGGTTCGACGCCGTAGTGTTCTATCGCGAAGAGCTCTCCGGTGCGACCGAATCCGCTCTGGACCTCGTCGCAGATGAAGAGGGCCCCCTCGCGCTTGAGAATCTCGGCGGCGATCCTGAAATAGTCGTCGGGCGGCACCACGATGCCGCCTTCGCCCATTACCGGTTCGGCGATGAAGGCGGCTACATCACCGGCGGTGTTATACCTGAATACGTAGTCGATGAACTCGGCGCAGGCGGTCCCGCAGGTCTCCGGCTCCAGCTTCAGGGGGCAGCGGTAGCAGTAGGGCGCCGGAGCGAAGGCCACGCCGCTGAGGTAGGGACCCGACCCCTTCTTGCGGCCGCGGTTACCGGTTATCGAGAGCGTCGCCGCCGTGCGGCCGTGGAAGCTCTGCGAGAGGCAGACCACCTCCTTGCGCCCGGTGAACTGCTTGGCCAGGCGCATGGCCCCCTCCAGGGCCTCGGCGCCACTGTTGCCGAAGAAGCTCTTCCGAAGAGCGCCGGGAGTGATTTCTGCCAGGAGCCTGGCCAGCTCGCCGGCGCGTGGGGAGTAGTAGACGTAGGTGCAGCAGTGTACCAGCTTGTCCATCTGCTCCCTGGCCGCGGCGATGACCTCGGGGTGACCGTGACCGGCGTTGGTTACGGCGATGCCGCTGAAGCAGTCGAGGTACTCGTCGCCGCTGACGTCCGTGATCACGCAACCCGAGGCGCTTTCGACCTCCACGGGCTCGAAGCCGGCGACCATGCCGGTGATGAGGTAGTCGTCGTAGAGTTGCCTGGTCTTCATGTCTGGCCCCCAAATTAAGCATCCGCGTCCATGTGTTCACAATCCTGTCGCCGCTGTTCAGAATTATCAACACCGCGTCGCAGCTCTCAACAGCAAAAACGACTGTCCTGTGGCTGTCGAGCGAGAGTCCGGTGCCGGGCGTGGACTCGTGCAGCGCCCTTGCGGGCCGGCGCGGAATCTTCACCTGCACAAGTCTGGGGGAGGAGCGCACCGAGGTTTACAGGTGTCGCAAGATCACGCTGCACTTCCTGGTAAGCTTGCAGCTCAGCAGCCCCGCGAAGGCACCTCCCCGCAGCCTGCTGCTCCCGGGCCGATCTGAGCTCGAATTCCTCTGGAACGGGACTCTTGCGGGGCTAGAATTGGCCTGTCTCACGGGGGAAGAATGGCGCACCAGTCCCAGACCAAGATCGTTGCGACCGTGGGGCCCGCGACTTCGGGGGCCAAGCGGTTGCGCCAGTTGATCTCTGCGGGGGTCGACTGCCTGCGCTTCAACTTCTCGCACGGCGAGCCCGCAGAGCACCTCGAGACAATGCGAGCCGCGCGTTCGGTGGCCGCCCGGCTGGACAGGCAGGTGGCGATCCTTGTCGACCTGTGCGGTCCGAAGATACGGACCGGCGCGGCCCCCGATGTCGGCGTGTGCCTGAAGAAGGGCAGCCACGTTGTTGTCGTGCCCGGTGCGGCCAGCAGTACTCCCGAGAGAATCGCGGTCAGCTACCGCCGGCTGGCGCGTGAAGTGCGGCGCGGGCAGCGTATGCTGCTGGCCGACGGGCGCATCGAGCTGATCGTGGAGAGCGTGCGCGCCGGCCGGGTCCTTGCCCGAGTCAAGACCGGGGGCGTTCTCGGTGCGCGCAAGGGGGTGAACCTGCCGGGCGCGAAGCTCTCCACTCCGGCGCTGACCGCCAAGGACCGCCGCGACCTGGCTGCGGCCGCGGGGGCGCGACCGGACTACGTTGCCCTGAGCTTCGTGCGCTCGGCGAAGGACCTGGAGATCTGCCGGCGGGCGATGCGCAAGGTCGGCCTGGAGTCGGCGGGCCTCATAGCCAAGATCGAGAAGCCCGAGGCGCTGGAGTGCATCGACGGGATCCTCAAGGGATGCGACGGGATCATGGTCGCCCGCGGAGACCTGGGTGTCGAAATGCAGCCCGAGGAAGTCCCGGTCGCTCAGCGCGAGCTGGTTCGCCGCGCGGCCCGCCGCGATCGCATTTGCATAGTGGCCACCGAGATGTTCGAGTCGATGGTCAGCAGCGAGCGGCCGACTCGCGCCGAGGTCTCGGATGTGGCTGGCGCGGTGCGCGAGGGTGCCGACGCGGTGATGCTCTCGGCTGAAACCAGCGTGGGCCGCTTCCCGGTCGAGGCGGTCAAGGCCATGGGCCGGGTGCTGGCCGCGACCGAGCGCAGCCTGGCGCGGACGCTGGCGCTGGCCACCGTCGACTCCATGGAGGTCGAGGGCGGGCTTACCGATATCCTCGCGGTTGGCGCCACGATGATCGGCCGGGAAGTCGGAGACGCGGTCTTCGTCGCGGCCACCGAGAGCGGGCGCACCGCGCGTTTTCTCTCCAAGAGCCGGCCGAGCACTGCGATCCTGGGCCTGAGCCCCTCGCAGGAGGTCCTGCGACGCATGGCGCTCTACTGGGGTGTTATCCCTGTGCCAAGCAGGAGGTACAAGCGTCATCACCAGCTTATCAGGGCCGCCGAGCGCGCGGCGGTGAAGCACGCCGGGGCGCGGCGCGGGCAGTACGTGGTGATTCTGACCGGGACGCCTCTAGGCGTCAGCGGCAACACCAACACGCTCATGCTCCGGCGCCTGGAGAATTGACGGTGCCCGAGGACCGGCGCAAGCAACTGGGCGACGAGGGCGAGGAACAGGCCTGCAGGTTGTTGCGCAGATCGGGATACCGGATACTGGAGCGCAACTACCGCACTCGGATCGGCGAACTGGATGCGGTTGCCTTCGAGGACGGCGAGCTTGTCTTCGTCGAGGTGCGTTCCAGGAGCGGCGAAGGTTTCGGATCCGGAGCGGAGTCGGTCGGGCCGCGCAAGCAGCGGCAGCTGATCAAGATGGCGCAGGTCTACATGCAGGACAGAAGGGTGTCTCCGGAGCAGACCTGTCGGTTCGACGTCGTGGAACTCGAGCCGCTCGGCGGCGGGCGCTGGGACGGGTCGCTGATCCGGGACGCGTTCAGCGCGGAATAGAGGAGGCCGGGAGTTGCTGGTAGACAGTCACTGCCACCTGCAGGACGAAGCTTTCCGAGACGACCTGGACGCGGTCCTGGATCGGGCGCGCTCGGGCGGCGTGGGCCTGATGGTCAGCGTCGGGTCGGATCTGGAGACCAGCCAGGCCGCGGTCGCGCTTGCCGAGCAGCACCCGGAGATCTACGCGGCGGTGGGGATCAGTCCCCACGACGCCGACACGTGTACCGGGGACTGGCTCGACCAGCTGCGCAGCCTGGCGACCAGCAGCGACCGGGTGGTGGCCGTCGGGGAGACCGGTCTGGACTTCTTCCGCGAGGGTGTCTCGCACGAGCTGCAGGAGGAGGCCTTCATCCAGCAGATCAAGCTGGCCTGGGAGCTCGACCTCGCGGTGGTAGTGCACTGCCGCCAGGCCGACGAAAAGGTTCTGCAGATCCTGCAGGAGCACGCCGGTTCCGGGCAGCTGCGGATCATCATGCACTGTTTCAGCGGCGACGAGTACCTGGCTCGCGGCGTGCTGGCGATGGGCTACTACCTGTCTTTCGCCGGCAACCTCACATATCCCAAGTCGCGGCCCACGCGCCGCGCGGCCGAGTTGGTGCCCGACGACCGCATGCTGATCGAGACCGACGCGCCCTACCTGCCGGTGCAGTCGGCTCGCGGTCAGCGTTGCGAACCGGCGATGATCGAAGAGACCGCCGAGAAGCTGGCGGCCACCCGCAAGCTATCGCGGCGGGACATCGAGCGCATCACCGAGCGCAACTTCCGGATCGCCTTCGGGCTGCCGCTCAGCCGTAAGGATGTCTTCTTCTACCCGATGCGCGAGAAGCTCTACGTGAACCTCACCAACCGCTGTCCCAACAAGTGCGGTTTCTGCCCGCGCGGAAGCGACCGCTACGTGATCTCGGGGCACGACCTGCTGCTCAACCGTGAGGCGTCCGCTGATGAGTACATCGAGGCCCTGAATTCCTTCGAGGGTTTTGAGGAGCTGGTCTTCTGCGGTCTGGGCGAACCCACGGTGCGGATGGCCGAACTCGTCGCGGTCGCCGCAGCCGCACGGAAGAAGGGCTACGGCAGGATCCTGCTGGAGACCAACGGACTGGGTTCGTTGATAAACGCTCGCAAGATCGCTCCGGACCTCGCGGGCCTGGTCGACGAGGTCTGGGTCAGTATCAACGCTCCGGATGCCAGGGTTTACTCGCGATTGTGCAAGAGCGCCTTCGGGGACAAGTCCTACGGCGCGGTGCTGGAGTTCGCCCGGGACTGCAAGGCGGCTGGCATGAAGGTGGTTCTCACCGCCGTGAACGTGCCGGGCGTTGATATCCAGGGCTGCCTCAAGGCCGCCAAGCGCCTTGGAATGGAATTCCGCTCGCTGAAGTACCAGAAGCTGGGCTGATCCGCCCCGCGGCGGGGCGCCCCCGACAACACGACCAGGACGGTTCAGAGACAACCCCTGACACTACCGCGCAGCATCCTTACTTCCCGGGCAGCTGCGCTCCGCACCAGGCGGCACTGGCGAAGTTCTCCAGTTCCAGGATCCGCGCCCCGCGAGGGCTGAAGGTCATTCCCAGCGGGCGCCCGGTGCGCTCCTTGCGGGCCTTCTTCCAGGCAGCCAAGCCCTGCCGCCATCTGGCGAACTCGGCGGTCCACGCCCGGGCGGCGGCGATATTGGTGCCGCACCATGCGACGGTATCGTAGCCGTGCGAGAGCAGGAAGCGCGCGCTGCGTGCCGTGCAATCGAGTCCGGCCGCATCGCTGCGGTCCAGGCGCACCAGGACGGTGAGCTTCCTGCGCACCGCCGGGTCGATAAGCTCCGCCGAGGCGGCCGGCGAGTCCTCCGGCAGATCCAGGCCGCCGCAGGGATTCAGGAGGTCGCCCCATAGCCAAGCCTTTGCCCGGGGAGCGGCCAGCGAGGTCGTGGCGACGAGCTCGCGCACCCGATCGGCCACCAGACGCCCGTTCTTGAAACGGGTGCCGGCGGTACGCATGTCGGTGCGCATGCGTTTCGGTAGCCGTCCGCCGATGCCCAAGCCGCTGACCGCGCCGGTGTTCTCAAGATATCCGAGTTGCTTGCGGTAGGTGTCAAGAGCCTCGAAGGCACGTGGGCAGGCCGCCGGGACTTCTCTGGACGGCGGAAGCGCGTTGTAGCTGATCAGAATCCTGGCCCCGTCCGGAATGCGGCTGCCGGCGATGCGGCGCAGCCAGCTGCGCGGTGCGTCCTTTGCGGGTGCGCCCAGGTGCGGGGAGGGCACCTCCAGACGATAGTCCTTGCCGGCGGCGAAGGTCCTGCCTCGTTCGGAGGTTACCTCGACCGCCGCGCCGGCTGCGGGCACTACGTTGCGACCGGCCAGGAAGCTGCGCTCGGTGCCTCGCAGGTAGTGACTCTCCTCCCGGTGCCAGATCATTTCCACCGACTGGGGGCTCTTCTCGGCCAGCGCGGGAGCGGCTCCCAGAGCGTCGACGAACACCGTGGTGCGCAGGCCCAGGCTGCGGGCCACGGCAAGCAGATCTCTGGCTTCCGAGCGGGTCTTGGAGTCCGAAAGCCGGCAGAAGCCGTTGCCGGTCACCACCAGGTCGCATATCCGGTAGGTGCCCAGCAGCGATACCAGCTGGCGGTCGGCGTCCGCCAGTCGCCCGTCGAAGGACAGCTCCGCGGCGCGCACTTCGTGGGAGGGCCAGTCCTCGATCTGGCAGCCGCACACTTCCGGCTCGGGGCCGTCGGCGCTCAGCCAGCCAAGCGCCGAAGCGGCAGCCAGAAAGCCCTGGGGCCCGCGGGCCGCGACGATCAGGGCCTTGGAGCGGACCGAAATCGCGTAGGCTCCGGGGCGGTCGGGCACGGTCACGGCCTGCCCTGCCAGCCACTTCGCCTCCGGTTTGAGTGAGGCGTCGAGCAGCAGCACCGAACCGTCCTCGATTCCGCGCTTGAGCATTTCGTGGAAGGGCCTGGTCTGGTGGTCGAAGGCCCTCCCCGAGCGCCAGAACTGCCAGAAGGCGGTGGGCAGGCGCACCCTTTTGCCGACCATCGAGGTGAAGGTCAGAACCAGCCGGGAGTCCTTCTTGCCCCTGCTGGTAATCAGCGGGCGGCGCCCCCTGGGGCGGAAGTTTCCGCCGGCGTCGCTGCGGTTGAAGCGCTTGGGGGACGGGATGACTACCGGTTCGAGGAGTCGGAGGTCGTCGAGTTCGGCGACGGCCGGACCGTCGAGCCTTAGGCCGATCCTCAGCCTGCGCGCCCCGCGCAGGGCGAAGTTGAGCCGCAGCGGGCGCCAGTCAGGGCCGAGATCGTCGCGGGCCAGAGCCCGTGCGGCGATGAGCTTCTCCTCTTCTCCCGCGGTGACCGCAGCCAGTTCGACGTGCAGGCGTCCGCGATCCCCGAGCTGTCCGCGCAGCAGGGTCTGCAGCGTGTAGTTGCGCCCTTCGGTGGCGTCGAGTTCGATGCTGGCCAGGCGGGTCTTGCCCCGCTTGGCCTCGAGCTTGCCACACTTGCCGGTGCCGCCCAGCAGCGTGGAGCCGGACATTGTCTCAGATGCCAGCGCAGTGCCTGTGTCCTTACCGGGCAGCAGTGCGCAGCCGGCCTTGCCTGCCGTCACCCGCCCACTTGCGCGGACCGTGAGGCGGTAGCGAGCGCCCTTCTTCAATTCGAGGGTCTGCGTTGCTTCGCACCGGCCAGGCGCGGACAGCTGCAGTACCAGCGCGGCCTTGCCCTCGCAGGCCTGTGCCTGGGAGCGCAGCGCGCCCGGGGTCAGCGTCCAGCCCTCCGCGCCGGAGGGGTTCCCGGCGGGGGCGGTCTCGAAGCCGGGGTTGAGTATTCCGCGGTCCACGGCGAGCGGCAGCCTGCGTCGACGCATCCTGTAGATACGCAGATCGTCGAAAGCAAAAACACCGGCGCCTTCCAGAAACAGGCTGATCGTGGCCCTGCCGGACGCGGGGGCCAGGAACTCCAGGCGCATCGACTCCCAGGCGGAAAGCCCCGATTCGCGCGGCCGGGGGGGCTCGAGCTTCCAGCCCTCCCAGGCATCGCCGGCCTCGAAGTCGCAGCCGGGCGCGGGGGGCGCCGGGGCCGGCTTCTTCACGGCGGGTTCGGCGGCCATGGCGATGGCGGCGCAGAGACAGAACACCGTCAACGGTAGCCGGCGACCGACGGTGGCGAGTGTGATCCGGACCATGCTGGCCGTGATTATCGCTCCAGAGCGGCCTGTCGCAAGGCTCAGGGCACGATGCTGCCCAACAGCACCTGCCGGGCGGCGCCGGTGGCTCCGGGCAGGTTCGCCGGGCGGCCGGAGAGAGTCTCGTTGGCCAGCACGGCGTGAGCGATGGCTTCCTTGGCGTCGACCGGCAGGCCGAACTCATCGGAGGTGCGCAGCGTCAGGCCCGAAGGGAGCTCAGCGGCCAGCGCCTTCATCAGGGTGGCGTTGTGCACGCCGCCGCCGGAGGCGATGATCTCCCCGAGTTCCCGGGCCATGGGCACGAACTCCTTGATTGCGTCTCCGATCGTTCGTGCGGTGAGCGCTGTCACTGTAGCGAGGATGTCGCTGTTGTCGAGGCCCAGGTGGCGTCCTTTGCCCAGCACCGTGGTGGCGTAGCGCGATCCGAACTCCTCGCGGCCGGTCGAACGTGGTGGCTGGCGCCGGAAGAAGGGGTGGCGCAGGAGCTGCTCCAGCAGATCCCGCGAGACCTTGCCCTCGCTGGCCATCCGGCCCTCAGGGTCGTAGTTGCGCTTGCCCCCGGTAAGCGCCCGGACCGTTTCGTCGATGACCATGTTGCCGGGTCCGGTATCGAAGGCCAGGATTGCCCCCGCTTCGGCGGCCGGTGGGAGGCAGGCCAGGTCGGCGGTGCCGCCGATGTTGAGCATCAGCCTTCCGGTCCCTTCGCGACCCAGCAGCAGGAAGTCGGCGTAGGGCACCAGGGGGGCGCCTTCTCCGCCCACGGAGATGTCCCGGGAGTGGAAGTCGAAGACCACCGGCGCGCCCAGGGCCTCTGCCAGCGCCGGGGCCGATCCGGCCTGCCAGGAGCCGGCGCGCTCCGGGCCGGCGACCCGGGGCGGGGCGTGCCACAGGGTCTGCCCGTGGCTGCCGACCAGGTCTATTTCGCCGGGCTTCAGCCCGGCGCGGGTCAGTGCGTCGAGTCCGGCCGCGGCGAACTCGCGGGTGATGCGATTCTCCAGCGCGATTATCCCGGCGAGGTCCCCGCGCGCGGCGTCGAAAATCGCGAAGAGCTCCTCGCGCAGGTCTTCCGGATAGGGCCGGTGTTCGAAGGACAGCAGCTCCCAGGAGAGGTCTCCCCCGGAACCCCGCAGTTCGACCAGCGCGGCGTCTGCACCGTCGGCGCTGGTGCCGCTCATCAGTCCCAGGACGCGGCGCGTTTCCCTGGAGGCCACTTCAAGAAGTCGTTTCATGGTATCTCTCCGCGCGGAGCCCTTCTTCGCGCGCATTATACCCGGGGCCCCGCAAGTAAAGTGCAGAAAGGCGGGCGCCGGCCCTGCCGACGCCCGCTGGCCTTGAGTGTCGCTCTATTCTGCCGGGTGCCTGACCGGGAGTCAGTTGCCCTCGTGCAGTATGAGCCACATGCCGTTTTCGTAGGAGAAGGTCATCACCGCCGGTCGGCGCTCGATCAGCTGGTCGCGGGTTACGATGTTGATGCTGACGGTGGCCAGGGCCTCGGCCCCCTTCTTCTGCTCCTTGATGCGCACCAGGGTGACGTATATCTGAGCGCGTTCGGAGTCGGGAGCGCCTCCGTTGCCGAACTCCGCGATAACCTTGGTGATGCGCTTCTTGCCGGCAAATCCCGAGTCCCACTGGCGGCGCCACTTGCTGCGGCGGCTGTAGCAGGAGATCACGTTGTGGGGCTCGTTGGCATTCCAGGAGGTTTGCCACAACTGGAGCGTCTTGGCGATCGAGGTGCGCCTGGAAGGATCGCCGATTAGGCCCAGGCGGCGCAGTTCCTTTTCCCTGGCGACCAGCTCGGTCAGCTCTTTGGCCATTTCGGTCTTGTTGTCGCGGTCGGGGATGGCGAAGAACCCGCGGCGGTGCGAAACGAGGCGGAGGTTTCCGCCCTTCTCGCGTACGAACATCAGCACCGCGGGGCCCGCGCGGACCTCGCGGCGTTCCTTGCCGGGATCGGTAGCCTTGCCGGGTACCGCGGGAACGTCGACGATCACCTTGCCGGGGCGGATGTCTCCCTTGAAGACCGTCTCGAGCCGGCAGGTGAGCCTGGCGGCCACACTGGGTTTGCGGGAGAGCACGGCCTCCTCGATGGTGCCGATGGCCACGTAGGTGGCGCTGAGCATGGTGCCCAGCATGGTCTCCGGCGCCGGGACCTTCAGCTGCACGCTCTCGCGCATGGTGCTGAGCACGTACTGCCCCGCGGCGGCCAGCTTGACTACCGCCATTATCTCCTTGGTGGGGGCGGCCATACCGTGCTTACCCGAGGTCAGCTCGAAGACCGTCTTGCGGTCGAAGACGCTGGTCTGCCCGCCGACGGCGGGGCGAAGGAAGTAGATTGCGGTGACGTTGGGCTCCGGCCAGACGCCGCCCATCACCTTGGAGTAGCGCACGCGGAACACGCGGCCCTTGCCGCGGCCCTCGAACTTGCCCTTGAGGACCGAGATGATACTGCACTCGGCCTGCCCCTTGGCGTCCCAGACCTTTATGGGCCGGGCTATGACGATCAGCGGGGCCTTCTCGCTGCGAACGGCAATGGCGTCTGCCTCCTTGGCAGGCAGCACCTGTTTGGGCGCCTCGGGCCCAGCGGCCGCCGCCAGCGACGAGCCGATCAGCAGAAGAGCGAGGGATGTGGTGAATCTCATTCCGGTTCTCCTCCTGCGGGCACCTCCACGGGCCCGGCAAGGACAGTGATCGCCGGAAAGGGCTGCCCTTCCCGGACGGCGGATACATTATAACATCGACAATGTCCGGTAATGGCTTGAGTGTCTGCCGTGCGCCAAGTCCGGAGCCAGGCGGCGCCGAGCAGAACGCCGGTGTTGCCCGCCAGGAGCGCGCCGAACATGTTGCCGGAGTGGAGGTTGCGAATGCTTTCGGAGTGCGCTTCGGCGATGCGCCGAGGCGCAGGCCCGGAGGAGTTCGTAAAGCCCGGCGCACGTTGTGACGATAGCTAAGACTGACCGCCCGGAGGGCAGGCGGAAAACGAGCAGACCACGAGGGAGGGTTCGATGCATACTGAAGGCTACTGTGTAAAGTGCAAGGCCAAGAAGATGATGTCCGAGGCGAATGTGGTCACGATGAAGAATGGCCGGGCTGCGGCTCGCGGCAAGTGTCCCGACTGCGGGACCGGCATGTACAAGATTCTTCCCAGACAGTAAGGCCCGTAGCCTTTCGGTCTGAAGACCCAGAGTTCCCTGCTAACACCACAACGTCTCGATAATCCGGCGATCCCGTGACTTGGCCAGTTGCGGGATCGCTTTTCCTTGCGCCGAACCCCAGCAAATGGAGGGGCTTGCCCGGCAAGGTCGCGCGTTCTATAATCCTGCAGTTTGCAGCCCGATGGCGGATCGGAACTTGAGCAGTTGCTCTTTCTGGAGAGGGTGAATGTCTGAAGGGCCCGTAAGGAACATGCAGCAGCTTCGCGTGCGCTGGCTGGGCGAGTCTCCGGACGGGGGCAGCCTGCGCGACGCCGCGCTCCGTGGCATCCGGGAGGCAGCCGCCGCCGGCCACGCTTTGGAGGGAGCGGCTGCTGACCTGCGCGGGATCTCGCTGGCCGGCGAGGAGCTTTCCGGTGCTGATTTCTCGAGGTGCGACCTCTCGGGAGCTGACTTCAGCGACGCAAAGCTGGCGGGCGCCAAGTTCTCCTGGGCCGTGCTCCGGGGTGCCACCTTCTGCCGGGCGCACATCGAGAGCTGCGAGTTCCTCGCCGCGGACCTGACTGGAGCGAACCTGTCCGAGGCGCACGCCGAGCGCTCCGGCTTCGGCGCGGCCAGGATGGTCGACGCCAATCTGCTGCAGGCCAGGATGAGCGGGGCGACGCTCAGCAAGGCGGACCTCACGGGGGCCGACCTGCGCACCGCCGACCTGCAGCGCGCGCGGCTGTGCGACGCGGTGTGCCGGAAGGCCAGCTTCATGGCCGCCGATCTGCGTGGTGCCGACCTCACCGGGATGATGATCGGCGGGGCCTCCTTCAACCGCGCGGATCTGCGCGAGTCGACATTCTACGGTCTCAAGGAGTACGAGAGTTCCACCTGGGTCGAGGCCGACATCCGCAGCATCGATTTCTGCGGGGCCTATCTGGTCAGGCGCTACATCATGGACGAGAACTACCTGCACGAGTTCCGGACCAAGAGCAGGTTTCACGGCTTCCTCTATCGCATCTGGTGGCTGACCTCGGATTGCGGCCGGAGCTTCGCGCGCTGGGCGGCGTTCACGGTGGTCCTGGCGCTGAGCTTCGCGGTGCTCTACCAGTTGGTGGACGTCGACTGGGGCGAGAAGAGGGGCTTCCTCTCGTCGTTCTACTTCAGCGTGGTGACTCTGACCACGCTGGGCTACGGCGAGATCACTCCCCGTTCGGGGACAGCCCAGGTTCTGGCCATATCCGAGGCGGTTCTGGGCTACGTGGTTCTCGGTGGGTTGCTGAGCATTCTGGCCAACAAGATGGCCCGTCGCGCCGAGTGAGGGCGGGCTTCGCCTGCGAGGGGGACTGATGGTCTTTTCATGGTTCAGGAAGAAGAAGGTTAACCCCAAGTCCGAGTTGAAAAGGGTGCTGGGCACCTTCAAGCTGCCCAGCTTCCCTGCAGTGGTGACGCGGATTCTCGAGAAGCTGCGCGATCCCAACGCTTCGGCCGCGGACCTGGCCAAGATCATCTCCGCTGATCCGGGTCTCTCGGTGAAGGTCATCCGGGTGGTGAACTCCGCGGCCTTCTCGCCGCTGCGCAAGGTCGAGAACCTCCAGCAGGCGGTGGCTCTGATGGGCATGTCCTCGCTGGAGTCGCTGGTGCTTTCGGCGTCCGTCGGGAAGGTGGTTCCCGGCGCGGCCCGCAACGCCTACGACGGCGAGGCCTTCTGGCAGGCCAGCGCGCGCCGGGCGATGGTGGCCAGGCACCTGGCGGCCATCCTGCACCCGGCTACCGTGATGGAGAGCTTCACTGCCGGGCTGCTCCAGAACATGGCGGTGCCCTATTTCGCCAAGCAGATGCCGGAGGAGTACGGCCCGATCATCGAGGCCTGGAACCAGGGCAACGGCGATCTCGCCGAACTCGAGCGCGAGAAGTTCGACTGGGACCACGCCGAGGTCGCCACCTGGCTCTGCAGCCAGTGGGGCCTGCCCGAGAGCCTGGCCGCGGCCATCGGCGAGCACCACGGCACGATGGACCTCGGCGGGCAGTGTCCCCCGGCGGTACGCCTGGCGGCGCACATCCGCGACGACCACGAGCACTCGGGTGCCGAGCAGCTGATCAGCGCCGTGCACTGCGAGTTCAGCGTGCCCGAGGCCCGTCTGGGGGAGCTGGTGGCCACCGGTTTCGGAGAGGCCGCCGAACTCGCCAAGCTGATGCACTGAGCGCCCCGCAGGGGCGACAGGAGAGCTGATTGCAGTCCGAGAACCGCTGGCAGCGATTCGGGTTCTTCCTGCGGGACATCGTGGGCTGGGGGGTGATATCGGTCATCACCGGGATCTTCGGCGGCACGCTGGTGGTGATACTCACGTTCGGCCTGCAGTGGTGCACGGGGCGATGGAACCTGGTCCCGGTGTGGGCGATCTGGGCGATGCCCGCTGCCGGCGGCCTGCTCATGGGACTGGTCTTCTGGAGAGTGGGGCCGGAAGCCGAGGGCGAGCCGATACCCAAGTATATCCGGGCGGTCAACCGCAAGTCGGGCGTGATACCATTTGCCCAGGGGGCCATGTCACTGCTGGGGTCTTTCGTGGCCCTGGGCACCGGTGGGAGCGGGGGAATAACCGGGCCCACGGTGCTTTCCTCCAGCTATCTGTCCAGTTCGCTGGCCTCGAAGATGGGGCCGGTGCTTTCCTTCTTCAACCTCAAGGATGAAGGCCGCTCGCGGTTTGCCGTCTGCGCCGCGGCCGCCGCAATCAGCGCGATCCTCAGGGCGCCGATCGGCGGCGGGATCATGGCCGTCGAGCTGCTCTTCCGCAAGAATCTGGACTACCAGCGGCTCTTCGCCGCGATGCTCTCGAGCGTGTCGGGATACCTGGTCTTCGGCCTGGTCACCGGCGATTACGATCCGCTGTTCGCGCAGCCCGGGGGCACGGTGCCGGGGGTGGGCGTTGTGCCCGCCGTCCTTCTGCTGATTCTTGCTGTGGTACTGATGAGCCTGGGGTTCGTGTGGCTTTACGAGCAGACCTACCGCGTGGCCAGCCGCATGCGCCTTCCGGCGCCCGCGCGTCTGGCGGTTGGCGGGCTCTTTGTCGGTCTGGTGGCGCTGGGGCTCTACGGCCTCGGCGGCCGGGATGGTTTGCAGGTGATGGGTACCAGCAAGAAGTACATGCTGGACGTGGTGGCCAAGCCGGGCAGCGCCACCGCACTGTGGTTTCTGATGGTGTTTCTGGTCGCCAAGCTCGCCGCCACCTGTGTGACGGTGGGCAGCGGCAACGTGGCCGGGTTCGTGATGCCCACGCTGTTGCTGGGCGGCTTCGCCGGCCACGTGGGAGCAACGCTCTGCGGCTGGAAGACCGACGAGTACACCACGCAGCACGCGGCGATGCTCTGCGCGGGGATCGCTGCGGCGATGGCCGCGACGCTCAACTGCCCGTTGAGCGCGGCGCTGCTGGGGCTGGAGCTCTTCGGCCTGCGCTTCGCCTGGGTTTCGGCGGGAGCTGCGCTGGTGGCCTACAAGCTGACCCAGGACCGCGCGGTCTACACGCTGAGCCTCGGCGCCCCGCGCGTGCTGATCGCCGACGACGACGTCAACCTGCGCCGCGTGACGGTCAAGCTCTTCAGCCACCACGGCTACGAGGTGGTCGAGGCCGCCGACGGCATGGAGGCTCTCGATCTCATCAATCGCCCCGGCGAGCGCCCGGACCTTCTGGTCCTGGACCGCCAGATGCCGCGGATGAGCGGCGACGAAGTGCTCGAGCGCCTGCGGGCGGAAAGCGCCACCGCCAACCTTCCCGTGATCATGCTTACCGCCCGCAGCAGCAACGAGGACGTCGTCGGCGGCCTCAAGGCCGGTGCCGATGATTACATCGGGAAGCCCTTTCACCACGAAGAGTTGCTCGCGCGCGCCGCCCGCCTGATCGAACGCGCCCGCTCGGGCGAGGGTGCGCTGATCAAGTAGCCGGAATGCCCGCAGTGGATGGTTCTCCACCGGGGGAGGGGGACTTGGATGAGTTCACTTGGATTCTTGATGGGCATGGGCGAGGCCTACCGCAAGATGGGGATACGTTGGAATAGCCCCGGTTCGTGCTCAGCGCCGCGGTGCTCCTGCTCGTGTTCGTAATCTTGCCCGAAGTATGTTCTGACCGCTAACCGCTAACCGCTGCCCCCGGTCGTGTTCACGAGCACGAGTGGGGCAGCAAGAGAAGGGGCCGCTCGGGTGAGCGGCCCTTGAGCCTGGCGGCCGTTCGGTGGTGCCGGCTACTCCTCAGGACCTTCGACGATGCCGTCAACGGGCACGGTGAAGGCGTAGCCCTTGCCCTCCTCGGAGAGGTCCAGGCCGACTTCCTTGAGGCACTCGTCGAGGACCGCGAGGATGTCCTCGCGGTCGCTTACGCCGAAGATGGTCTTGTTGTACTCCTTGGTGCCGCTGAACATCTGGCGCAGGCCGACGAAGATGGGCGCCTCTTCGGCCAGCAGGTGCACCACGTTCTCGGTGTCCATGATGGTCATGCCGCGGACGTCGAGGTCCAGAAGGGCCTCGAGCACGTCCTGCTTGCGGTCTTCATCGTTGATAACCACGACAAGCAGCTTCATGATTCGCCTCCCGTTTCGGCCGGGGCCTTCCTGACGGGGATTTCCCCGGACTTCTGCAGTGCGATCTTCGCGGCTATCGGACCGACAACCTCGAAGAAGATGGTGGTTGCGGCGATGGTGTTGATAACCAGCGCGCCGAGCTGTTTGGCGCCGGGCCCCAGCTTGGCGAACTCGGTGGCGATCAGCATGGCCAGGCCGATGGCCACGCCGGCCTGGGGCAGCAGACCCAGGCCCAAATAGCGTCGCATGTTAACGTCGCCGCCGGCGAGGCGTGCGCCGAGCCACGCGCCGCCCATCTTGCCGGTGCTGCGGAAGAAGATGTAGACCGGCATGAGCAGTCCGGCCACGGCGACAAGCGCGATGTTCAGGTGGGCTCCGGCGATCACGAAGAAGAGCACGTAGACCGGGTGGGTGATCTGGGACAGCGAGGTGGCTGTGCGCTCACCCTCCCGAGCGGAGAGGTTGACCACCGCCATGCCCACGCCGAGGTTGGCCAGGATCAGAGAGAGGTGCATGGGGTGCGACGCGGGCGCATTGCCTGCCGCGGCCGATGCCGGGCCGGGGCCGGAGAAGGAGTGCCCTGCCGCGCCTTCGGCCGAGTGGAACAGCGCCGCGAAGTCGATCTGGCATATCCCGGTCATGACCAGGACCATGCCCAGCGAGAGGGTCAGGATCTCCGCGCGGTTGCGGGTGCGCCTGACGAAGAAGGTCAGGATTGCGCCGCCAACCGCTCCGACGATCAGCGAGCCGATGATCTCGAACGCCGGCAGGCCGATGGCGCTGCCCGCATCGAGTTCCTGGCCGCTGACCATCGCCCGTGCCATGGCCGCCGCGAAGGCGTAGACCATGATCGCCAGGCCGTCGTCGAGACCGACCACCGCAAGCAGCATCTTGGTCACCGGGCCCTTTGCCTTGTACTCCTGTACCACGGCGACCGTGCCGGCCGGAGCGGTCGCGGCGGCCACCGCGCCGAAGAGCAGCGCCGCCGGCAGCACCGGGACGTCTTCCGGCAGAATCAGTCCCCCGAGCAGCCAGACCGCCAGGATCACCAGCAGCACCGCTCCGAAGAACTGTCCGAAGAGGATCGCTGCCAGCAGCCTGCCGGTGCGCCTGATCAGGGCGCCGGAGAGTTCCGAGCCGATCACGAAGGCTACGATTCCCAGCCCGAAATCGGTTACCAGTTCGAGCGCGTGAGTGGTGTCGGGATCGATTATGTTGTGTCCGGGGACGTTCTCGCAGATGCCCACCAGGCTGCCGATGGCCACCAGGTTGCCGAGTATCACTCCGACCAACAGGTAGCCCACGACCGAGGGCAGGCGGAAACGCGAGGCAAGCTTGCCGCCCGCGTGGCCCAAGAGGATGATCAGGCCTACCAGCAGCCAGTTCTGAACCTCGTGGAGGTTCTGCAGCAGGAATTCCAAGGCTCAGGATACCCCGCGAGAGAAGACCGGCGTGCGCACGACGGGAAGGTGCGCTAGCGCTCGTGGGACTTGAAGAGTTCCACCACCGCCGAGCCGTCGGGGGCTTCGAGCAGTCTGTCAAGGAAGCCATTGGTCTTGATCAGGTGGCTGAGGTGCGCCAGCAGCTTGAGATAGGTCTTGACCTTGGCCTTGGGCGTGCCCATCAGTACGATGGTGCGCACCGGCTTGCCGTCGATCGATCCGAACTCGATACCCTCGGCCGCGCGACCCACCGCGACCACGAATTCCCTGACCGCCTCGGTGCGCGCGTGGGGAATCGCCGCGCCACGGCCGATTCCGGTTGAGGCCTGCTTCTCGCGTTCGAAGACGTCCTTGAGGTAGAGATCGAAGTCCAGCATGTCGGGGCTGTCCTTGAGACGGCCGGCCAGTTCGCGTATGGCCTCGTCCTTGGTGCGGCTGGCGAGCTCGATGTTCACGAAGCGCTCTTCGAGATGATCGCTGAGTCTCATCACTGTTCCTCTCTTTGCTACGGTTGCAGCAGGTGTCTACCCGGGCTGTATCTCTTCTTGACTGTGCGTGTTGTCGAGTCTACCCGCCGGAGCGGATGCGGGCAAACCGGCGTTTGCCGGTCTGCAGCACGGTTCCGTCGGGGGGTGAGACATCGGAGTGCAGGTCGAGGATCTTCTTGCCGTCGAGCGACACGCCGCCGCCCTTGATCAGGCGCCGGGCGTCGCTCTTGGAGCCTGCGTGGCCGGCCATGACCACCAGGTCGATAATCCCGACGGGCACGTGTTCGAGCCGGACGTCGGGCATCTCGGTGGGAACCTGCCGCCGGGTAAAGACCTTGCGGAATTCCGCCGCGGCGGCTTCGGCGGCCGCGGCGGAGTGGTAACGGGTCACGATACGGCGGCCGAGGTGCTCCTTGGCCGCGCGGGGGTGGCCGGCAAGTGCCTTCTCGATTTCCTCTTCGGGCAGCGCGGTCAGCAGCGTGAAGTAGCTGCTCATGAGCTCGTCCGGCAGGCTCATGAGCTTGCCGAACATCTCGCCCGGTTCCTCGGTGACGCCGACGTAGTTGCCGAGGCTCTTGGACATCTTGTCGGTGCCGTCGAGGCCCACCAGCAGCGGCAGCGTGAGGATGACCTGGGCCTCCTGCCCGGCGGCGCGCTGCATGTCGCGACCGGCGAGGAGATTGAAGGTCTGGTCTGTGCCGCCCAACTCGATGTCCGCACGGATCTCGACCGAGTCGCGCGCCTGCATCAGCGGGTAAAGCAGTTCGTGCACGCCGATGGGTTCGTTCTTCCCGTAGCGCTTGGCGAAGTCGTCGCGTTCAAGCATGCGCGCCACGGTGCTGGAGCCGGCCATCTTCAGGACGTCCGCGAAGGTCATCCTGCTGAACCACTCGCCGTTGCGGCGGATTTCGAGCTTCTCGATGTCCAGCACAGCGCTGACCTGTTCCAGGTAGGTCTTGAGGTTGCCCTCGATCTCCTCGGCACCCAGCGGCGGGCGGGTCTTGCTCTTGCCCGAGGGGTCGCCGACCATCGCGGTGTAGTCGCCGATGATCAGCACCGCCTGGTGGCCCAGGTCCTGGAACTGTCGCAGCTTGCCGAGTACCACGGTGTGGCCCAGGTGAATATCCGGCGCGGTGGGATCGAGGCCCAGCTTGACACGCAGGGGGCGGTCCTTCTTGATTGAGCTGCGGAGCTTGCTTTCGAGGTCATCGGAAGTGTGGACCTCGACGGCGCCGCGCCGGATAAGCTCGAGTTGCGTGTTCAGGTCGGTTTCCAAAGATCCGCCTCTGGTTCGTCGTCGCGAGCGTCGCAGTGTCTACCTGGACCTGCCGCGGCGCATTTCTATCTTGAACTTCTGTTCGCGGATCTCGCGCAATTTGATGTTGGCGTCCTGAATGCGCCGGTCCACGTACCAGTAGCCCTTGCCCTTGTTGCGGTCGCGCCAGCCCTGCATCAGTTCGATGGCTCTATTGTAGTTTCCCTCGCATTGCTGCAGGACCGAGTAGTACTCGTTGTCCTTTCCCTTGTTGGCCATGGTCTTGCGGGCCCGGTCGAAGGCGCGCCAGGCCTTTGCGGCCATGTCCCGGCCGCGCTCGTAGTCGCTCTGGACCACGACCTTCCTGGCCTCGTGCGGGCTGAATGGCCACCAGCCCTGCTTGTAGGCATAGGTCAGCAGTATGGCGATGATCAGGATCGGGATCAGCGCCAGGGATCCCACCATCAGGATGGTCTTGAGCCTGGCGTACTTGATCTGCGCCGGGTCCATCTCGCGGCTGGAGGACCGCCTGGAGTTCCGGCTCGAGCGCTTGCCGGCGCGGCGGTCGCTGAGGCGGCGGGTGGAGCCGCTGCGAATACGGCGCGTTTCCTGCTTGTCCGGCGGGAGGTTGACCGTAGCGGACGTGGGGTTGGTAGACTGCCGCTGGGCGTCTTCCTCGCCGAATTCCTCGACTACCTCGATGACCTCTTCTTCGAATTGCTCGGGGTTGAAATGCCCGTCGGGAGCGGCGATGGGGTTGCCTTCTTCGTCCTCGTAGACGTATTCGTACTCGACTTCTTCTTCGCCGGAAAGGCCCTCGACCACGGACAGCTCGTCGGAGTGGTCGGCCTGCTGCAGCTCGGAGGCGGACTTGGTGTCGTCGCTCATTGTATGCGTCCTCCGGCGCGCTCAGCCCTATGCTCAAGCATGTGATGTCCGCGCGCGGGTGGTCGGGTGCCGATGGTAGCCAGATCCCGTAACGGTGCCATTCTACTTCGGTTAGGTAGCAGTGTCAAGTTTGCCGCAGGGCGCGGAGCGAGACGCCGCCAATCCGCAAAGCGAGCACGCGGCGGATACCGGTGCTGCGGTCATCGCGTTGCGTCCGCCGGAATACAAGCCACGTCATGGCAGACCTTAGCGCGGGCAGGGGCCGCCCGCGCGGCGGGCTTTTGCGCTTGACGGGTCATCAGGGGAAACTTACCATCGTCGTCTGCTGGCCGGGGTGTGCCGGCCCGTCTTTGACGGTGAGCCTGGGAGCCGTTGGCGGGGGGAGATCCGTGGGCGGCAGTGACCGGGAGCACCGGGATTTCGTCGCCGGGTTGACCAGCGGAGAGCGTCTGCTGATCTCCCTTCGCGATGAGCTCTACGAGAAGTCCTGGGACAAGATGACCCAGGACCTCAAGGACCGGCTCGAGAAGCGACCTTACATCTTCAAGCTTTCGAGCCGGATCGAGTCGGACATGGCCGCCATCGAGAGGATGCGCAACTACGAGGGCGAGCACGGCGTCGATCTGCGTGCCTACCTCGATAACTCCGTAGAGGATTCGGCTTCCGACGAGCGGGAGGCTTAAGAGGATGAAGCTACTCAGGTCAGTAAGTTCAGCAGTGGTTCTTTGCAGCGTCTTCGTGGTCTCCGGGTGCGGCGACAAGAAGGGCGAGACCGGGAAGGGCCGCGCCAAGGCCCGGGCAACGGGCTACGCCGGAGTGAACCTGCCGGACGACCTCAGGTTGAAGACTCTCTGGGATCTGAAGATCAAGAAGGGCGTGATTTCCAGGGCTTGGGTCAAGGACGGCCTGGCGATGGTAGCGGCCGCCAATCCCAATATCTTCTACCTGTTGCGCAAGCAGGACGGCATGAACCTGTGGAACTGCGAGTTCAAGAAGCCGATCATGCTCAAGTATGAGCCGGGCGTGTCCAAGGATGCCGTGATGGTCATGTCCGACGAGCGTATCGTGCGCATCCACCGCGACTGGGGCAAGATCATCTGCCTGCTCGACCCCAAGGTTGCGATCAGCGCCCAGCCGGTGCTTTCTAGCTGGGTTGAAACCGCCCAGGGCACGCCGGTGATCTACGCGCCGAGTTACGGCGACGGCCGGTTGTGGGCCGTGAAGATTCGCAAGATGATGCGCACGGTGCAGAACCCGGTTCCCGGCGAGAAGCCGATCGAGTTCCCCTACTACGCCGCCAGCCGCGGATGGAGCCGGGGAACCCCGCGGGGCGGCGGGCACATCCTCGCTCCGGTTACCAAGGTGGGCGGTTTCATCTACGTCTGCACTACCGATGGCTACGTGTTGGCGGTCAAGGACTCGACGGGTCTTCCTATCTGGCGCATTCAGACCCAGGGCGTGCTCGAAAAGGGCATCTGTGTCCACAGGGACCGCATGTTCTTCGGTTCCAGCGACTTCAAGCTCTACTGCTACAATCGCCTTAGCCGCGAGAAGCTTTGGGAGCTGCCGACCGGAAGCCCGGTGGTAACCCGGCCGATGGCCTCGGGTGACGGCAAGCTGGTGGTCTGCGTGAGCGAGGGGCAGGGCGCCCTGGGCGTGGACGCGGCTACCGGCAAGCGGCTCTGGGACTTCAAGAGTACGGGCGAAGTCCTGGGCATCGGTGTCGCGGTCGTATACGTCAAGGCCGGCGACGGCAGCCTGGTGGCTCTCGACCGCAAGACCGGCAAGCCGCTATGGCGCAGCTCGCTTAAGGGTTTCAGGAACGTTTTCCCGACCGTCGAGCAGTACGAGCAGCCCAAGAACCCGAATCCCCTCTACCTCATGGCCCAGACGGCCTCCAACGACATTGTCTGCCTGGTGGAGCCGGACTTCGTTCCCGAGAAGATCATGGGTAACGGCAGGGAGAAGGTGCCTGCACCAGAGGCGCCCAAGCCGCCCGTGGCGAAGAAACCCAAGGCCCCCGACGCACCGGCGGGCAAGAAGTAGCCGAAATCCGAGAACGCACATCCGGCCGGCGAGGATACTCGTCGGCCGGTTTTCTTGGGGCCTCGCCGGCGGTCAGCCCCTGCGTGTCCCTAGAAGCTCCTCGTAGAGCGCCATGATCCTGGCCACCATCTTCTCCGCCGGGAAGATGCGTGCGGCCAGATCGCGGCCCGCCGTGGCTGTGCGCTTGCGCAATCCCCCGTCACCGGCCATGCGCGCGATTGCCGCAGCCAGGGATTTCGTATCTCGCGGCGGGACCAGCAGGCCGGTTTCTCCGTCTCGGACGATCTCCGGCGCGCCGTCGAGGTCGAACGCGACCACGGGAGTGCCGGTCAGCAGCGCCTGGGGCACAGCTCGGGGCAGTCCCTCGCGCAGGCTGGCGTGGACCAGCAGGTCGCTGGCGGCCAGGTGCTCGGGAACCTCCGGCGCCGGTACCAGCCCCGTGAAGACGACCCTTTGGGCGAGCCCCAGAGCGCGGGCGCGCTCTTCGAGATGCGCTCGCAGGATCCCGTCGCCGACGAAGAGCAGGCGCAGGTTGGGGTGTTCGGGAACCAGGGACGCAGCGGCTTCGAGGAGTTCCCGGTGGCCCTTAAGTTCGAAGAGCCGGGCGAGCTTCACGATCACGAAGTCATCGTGACCGAACCCCAGGCGGGCCCGGGCCCCGGCTCTCTTTTCGCGGGCGGCCAGGAACGGTTCTATCTCCATCCCGCTGTGGATCGTGAGGAACTTCTCGGGCGGAGCCACGCCGGCGGCCACCGCCTGTCGGGTCATGGCGTCGGCCACGGAGATTATCCGGTCGCAACGGGCCGCCGCGAACCTCTCCGCGCTGATATAGAGGGAGTTCAACAGGTAGTTGTTGAAGCGGTGAAAAGGCAGGCCGTGGATCGTGTGTACGACCGTCTCCACGCCGGCGGCACGGGCGGCGGCACGTCCCAGCACACCGGCCTTTGAGGAGTGGGTGTGCACAATCCGTGGCGAGAGTTCGCGGAGGCGTGCACGCAGGTCGAGGTAGGCTCGCCAGTCCTTCAGGGGCGATACCCGGCGCACAAGCGAGGGCGTCTCCTCGATTCTCACGCCGCGGCGCCGTGCCTCGGCGAGGATCTCGCCCTCGGGGCCGCTCGTCGGGCCGGTCATCAGCAGTACGTCGTGGCCGGAGGCGACCAGTCCCTGGCAGGTCAGGAGCGTGTTCTCCTGCGCGCCGCCAAGAATCATACGGGTGATCAAGTGGACTACGCGGATGGTTTCTTCTCCCCGTAATCAACCTCTACCAGGTACAATCCGCAGGCCGGGGCGGTCGGTCCTGCCTGGGTGCGGTCGCGCGACTCGATTATGGCCGGGATCGCGTCTGCACTCATCCTGCCGCGGCCAACCTCGACGAGGGTCCCGGCGATGATCCGGACCATGTTGTGCAGGAAGCCCGATCCGCTCACGTCGATGACAATCTCGTCTCCTTGCTGCGCGATCTCAAGGGAGTAGACCTCGCGGAGGTAGCCCATGGGCCGTTCGGAAGCCGGCGGCGTGAAGGCGTAGAAGTCGTGCTCGCCGACGATGTGCGCGGCCGCCGTGCGCATGGCGGCGATGTCCAGGTCCGGAGCGAAGTGGTAGACCTTGTCTCGCAGTAGCGCAGGCCGCATCCTCCTGTTCAGGATGCGGTAGCGGTAGGTCTTGCCCTTCGCCGACTTGCGCGCGTGGAACGAGTTGGGCACCCAAGCCGAGTGCAGGATCGCGATCTTGGGCGGCAGGTGGCTGTTGAGCGCCGGGGCGAATCGCTCGCCGGCGATGTCGCTCTCGGTGCGGAAGCTGGCCACCTGGCCAAGAGCGTGGACCCCGGCGTCGGTGCGCCCGCTGCCCGCGATGCGCACCGACTCGCCGGTTACCTTGTTGATGGACCTCTCTATCTCCTCCTGGATGGTAGAGCCGTTGGCCTGGGCCTGCCAGCCGGAGTAGGGCGTGCCGTCGTATTCAATCAGCAGGCGGACGGTACGCACCCCCCCTCCTTCCGTCGCCGCGGCCTACTTCCCCTTGAGGTCGTAGAGCACCTCGGCGATCTGCACCGCGTTCAAGGCCGCGCCCTTTAACAACTGGTCGCCGGTGACCCAGAGGGCCAGGCCGCGTTCGCAAGACGGGTCGCGCCGGACGCGGCCGACGTAGATATCGTTCTTGCCGCTGGTCTCGAGCGGCATGGGGTACTGGTTGGCGTTGACGTCGTCCTTGAGTACCACGCCGGGAGCCTTCGACAGCACTTCCCGCGCATCTTCGACGGTGAGCATCTTGTCGGTCTCGATCCAGATGGCCTCGCTGTGTGACCGGAAGACCGGCACGCGCACGCAGGTGCAGCTTACGCTGATGTGGTGATCGCCGAAGATCTTGCGCGTTTCGTGCAGCAGCTTCATTTCTTCGGATGTGTAGCCGGTTTCGTCGGCCTTGCCCACCTGTGCCAGGCAGTTGAAGGCGATCTGGTGCGGGTAGGCCTCGGCGGTCAGGGGTTCGCCCGCAGCCCAGGCCCGGGTCTGGGCCTCGAGTTCGCGCAGCGCGGCGGCACCGGTGCCGCTGACCGCCTGATAGGTGGCGCAGACGATCCGGCGGATGCCGGCGGCCTGGTGCAGCGGCCACAGCGGTACGCAGGCGATGATCGTCGAGCAGTTGGGGTTGGCGATGATCCCGTGGTGGCTGGCGACTTCCTGGGCATTGACCTCGGGCACCACCAGCGGGATGTCCGGGTTCAGCCGGAAGGCCGAGGAGTTGTCGATAACCACGCAGCCGGCGGCCATCGCGGCCGGCGCGAACTGCTTGCTGCGGTCGGCGCCGGCGCTGAAGAGCGCGACCTCGACGCCCTCGAAGGAGTCGTCGGAGAGCTCTTCGACAAAGACCTCTTCACCCCTGAAGGTCACCTTCTTACCCACCGAGCGCGAGCTGGCCAGGGCCTTGAGGCTCTTGACCGGGAAGTCGCGGGCCTCGAGAGTCCGGAGCATTTCCTGTCCGACGGCCCCGGTAACGCCGGCGATTGCCACATTGTAACCTGACATCTTCTTACCTCTGCTTTCTGTTGTTCCTTGATCCAGAGTATGAACTCAGGCGCCGATTATAAGCGCCTGGGTTGCCAGTTTCCAATCGAGTGTGTGTATGGGCTGCTAGGACGTAGCCTTTCGGGCCAGGGCCGCGCCGGCCAGTCGGGCCACCTGGAGCCTGTGGTCCCGACGGCGCTGCGCGGCCGAGCGCATGTCCATAAGCACCTGCCCCGCCGGCGAGTCCGCACATGTGGTGGCTGGGCCTGGTCTCAAACATCACCGGCCATTGTGTCCGGAATCGCCCCCCGATGCAACCGGGTGTTCCGCAAGGGGAAGCCGAGCCCGGAAATTGCCGCTTCCTAACACCCCCGCCGCGACCTATATTGTAAGGGGAGGGTGCGGTCTCAGTGAGCTTGCTTTCGTTTCGCGGCGCGGCGATTTGTGCAGCCCTGGTGGGCTTCTCTTCAGCGTGCCCGGCGGCCGACTGGCCCGCGTGGCGCTGTGATTCGGGGCGCACCGCAGCGACATCTGAAGAGTTGCCCGAGAAACTCCACCTGCAGTGGACCAGGCAATACCCTGCGCTGAGGCCCGCCTGGCCGGGCTCAGCGCGGCTGAGGTTCGATACCGGTTACCGGCCTGTCGCAGCGGAGGGCAAGGTATTCGTGGCCTCATCGCACAACGACTCGGTCACGGCGCTGGATGCGGTCAGCGGCGCGGAGCAATGGCGCTTCTACGCCGGTGGGCCGGTGCGCCTGGCGCCCTGCTACTGGAAGGGGCGCGTCTATTTCGGCAGCGACGACGGGTATCTCTACTGCGTCTCGGTCAGGAGCGGGAAGCTGTTGTGGAAGTACGCCGGTGCGCCCGACGTCGGACGCAAGATTGTCGGCAACAGCCGGATGATCTCGACCTGGCCGGTGCGTGGTGCGCCGGTGATCCACGACGGGAAGGTCTACTTCGCCGCGGGGATCTGGCCATTCATGGGCATCTTCGTGCACGCGGTGGACGCCCTCAGCGGCAAGAGGATCTGGACCAACTCCGGGACCGGATCCATGTTCATTGACCAGCCGCACAGCAGCCCGGCCTTCGCGGGTCTCGCGCCGCAGGGCTACCTGGCGGTCAACGGCGATCGCCTGCTGGTTCCCAACGGCCGGTCGGTGGCCGCCTGCCTGCGGCGCAGGGATGGCGAGTTGCTTTACTACCACCATGCTGACAACGATCACAACGGCAAGTACTTCGTGGCGACGCGCGGGAACCTCTTCTTCAACAGCTACAAGAAGTTCAGGCTTTCCGACGGCGAAAGCCTCGGCGAGCAGAGGTGCTCGCCGGTACTGGGGCCCCGCGCCGGATACCACTCCGAACCGCTGCTCGCGCCGGGCCCGGGCCGGCGGCGGGCCGAGATACCGCTGCGCTGGTACCTGCGTGCGGGCGGGTGGTACAAGCAGTGGGGATTGCGCGGCGACGGTGCGCCGCACCTCTGGATGCAGGCCGGTAGCCGGTTGTACGCGGCCAGCGGCGGCAGGCTCCTGGCCCTTGAGCCTCCCCGGCGCAACGGGGCCGTGCCGAAGATTACCTGGGAGACGAAGCTCAAGGGCCGGCCCTGCTCGGTCCTGGCCGCCGAGGGGCGGCTCTTCGTTGCCACGCTTGAGGGCCGGGTTCTGTGTTTCGGTGCCGGCAAGGTCGTGCCCAAGACGTACGGGCACGCCGTCGCGGGCGTTGATGTAGACGCCGATCCGTGGCCTCCTGCAAAGGAAGTGGCAAAGCTTACCGGAATCACGAGGGGCTATTGCCTGGTTAACGGACCAGGTGCTGTGCGGGCCGGAGAGGCGCTTGTGGGCCTCGGCAAAGGGTTTGAAGTCGTGGCCATCGTCAAGGGCGATGCGAAACTTGCCGGTGGACGCTAGTACCTGGACCGTCGCGGTCTCTACGGGCGCAGAATGATGCTGCTGCCGGATTCCTCGGGCACGAGACTTCCCCCGTACTTCGCGTCCCTCGCCGTATTCTCGGGGAACAGGTTGCCGCCGGGAAGCGCAGCAGGAGTCGTGAAGGATGTCTACCGCTGCCTTCGTCCCTACGGCGGAACCGCATGCTTCCAGGTCTCGGACCTCGAACGCGTCAGGCTCGCCGTGGAGACCCTCGGGCTTCCCGGCGCCGAAGTCCGCAGGTCCGGGAGCTTCTGCCTGCTGAGACGCAAGGGATCGTTGCCAAACTCCGGAAGCTGGACGCACCAGTACGGCAATCCGGCGAACACGGTTTCGTCCGCCGATCGACTGGTCAGAGCGCCGCTGGGGGTCCTCTGGTTCGGCGGGGCAGGCAACGCGAGGATACTCCCGCGGCACGGACACGGGCCAAATCCCCAGGTGGCCGGGGGGCGAATCGTGATCGAGGGGCCCGACATCCTGCGGGCCCTCGACGTCTATACCGGCCGGACTCTCTGGGAAGCGAATCTTCCGGGGGTGGGCAGGAACTTCGATACCACCCGGCACCAGCCTGGGGCCAACGCGCTGGGCTCAAACTACGTGACACTACCGGAAGCCATCTACGTGGTGCACGAGGGGCGCTGCCTTGTGCTCGACGCGTCAAGCGGTACCAGGATTCGGGATATCGTCCTTCCGGAGAACCGGGAGTGCCAGAACCGCAAGTCCGGTTGGGGGTACATCGGTGTCTGCGGCAGGTACCTGCTTGCCGGGGCTTCGCCGCAGGGCCGATACCGTCCGGACTTCTCCGCGGAGGGAATCAGGACACGGGTGCCCGACAGAAGGGAACTCGACCGCGTGGTCGCGTGGATGGGGCGCATCAGGGGCTTCAAGCCGTCTGCCCGTAAGAAGAACGAGAGCCAAGCGCACTCTGTTGCGCACAACCTCAACCTTCTGCTGGGCATGAAGGACCTGCCGGGCCGTATCCCGGTCGAAGAGGGACGTGACATCGACGCCATCACCGCGCGGCTCAAGCTCTTCCTGCGCGCCAATCCCGCGGTTTCACAGCGCAACACTCGATTGCGCGAGATTAACCGCGCGTTGATGCACGCTGCCTGTCCCCAAGTTCCCGGCAAGGAACGGTCCGAGCTTGGCGGATGGAATCCGGAAGGCGTGAGCAGCAAGCGACTGGTCGCCCTCGACCGAAAGACCGGTCGCGTTCTCTGGCAGAAGACTGCCCGTCAGGCGTTCGTGCACAACGCGATTTGTGCGGGCGGCGGGAAGATCTTCGCCGTGGACCGCTACCATCCGATGCGCCTTCGCTCGCTGAGGTCGAAGGGCGTCAATCTCGCCGGGGCGCGCCTGGTGGCGATTGAGGCGGCGACCGGGAAGACGCTCTGGAACGTCGATAAGGACGTCTTTGCGCCGTTTCTCTCCTACTCCGGGAAGTACGACATCCTCCTGCAGGCCTCGCGGCCTTCGCGCGACCACTTGCCGGAGCCGTACAAGCGCATCCTTGCCCACCGCGGCGCTGACGGGAAGGTCCTCTGGAGCCGCGAGATGAAGCGTTTTCGGGGCCCGCCGATGATCATCGGCGACCGGGTGTACACCCACGGAGGAGCTTTGCCCGGACTGGCTTTGAAACTGACGGACGGCGAGCCGGTAGCCCGTAAGAGCCCCCTGACAGGGGCAGTGGCCCCGTGGGGTTTCACCCGGGCCTACGGGTGCGGTACGACGGTTGGCAGCCCGCACCTGCTGACCTTCCGCTCGGCAGCTGCGGGGTTCTACGACCTGCGCGGTGATGGCGGTACCGGCAACATCGGCGGCTTCAAGTCGGGGTGCAGCAGCAACCTGATCGTGGCCGACGGTGTGCTGTCCGCTCCCGACTACACGCGCACCTGCGAGTGCAGCTACCAGAACCAGAGCTCGCTGGGGCTGATCCACGATCCCGCTGCGGAACTGTGGACCTTCAACAGCTGGAAGTGGAGCGGTGCGCCAATCAGGCGGGTCGGGATCAACTTCGGCGCGCCCGGCGACCGGCGCAGCGGCGGTGGCACGCTCTGGCTGGACTGTCCCAGCCTGGGGCACAGTTCGCCGGATATTCCCGTGCGAGTCAGCCCCACCAGGCCGCTGCCCGCGGAGGTGATCTGGCCCTACGCGCAGGGCAGGGAGAAGGTTCGGACGAGGGGTGTTGCAGCGACCTTCAGGATGCACTCCTCGATTGTTGTTTCCGGCGAGCTCAAGTGGGTGGCGGCCTCCGGCCTGCGCGAGGTGGACCGAGTCGAGATCGACCTGGGTCGTGGCGGGTTCCGCAAGTATCGCCTGCGGCTGCATTTCCTCGAAATTGAGGGAATCGGGGCCGGGGAACGCGTCTTCGACGTTCTGGTGCAGGGGCGCCTCATGATCCGGGGGGTCGACATCGCCCGGGAAGCCGGTGGCCCGAAGCGTGCGCTGGTCAGGGAACTCAAGGACATTCGGGTCGGGCAGAAGCTCACGCTGGAGTTCAAACCGCGCAGATCGGGACGCAAGGCACTCATCAGCGGTATCGAAATAGTCCGCGAGGACTGCCTGCCATCGACCAAGGAAGAAAACACAAAATAGCAGGTGAATCCATCGGGGTTTCGCGGGTATATATAGGGTAGAGTGATAGGCTCAAACACCTCGCGTTCCGGCATCTGTTCTTGGAGCCGGCCGTTCTTACTGGCCCTGGCTGTCTTCCAGGCCCTTTTGTGTTTTCAGGGTGTGGCCCTGGCGGCGGACTGGCCGGCGTGGCGGTACGACGCCGGGCGGACCTCGTGCAGTCCCGCCGGGTTGCCCCGCGATCTGCACCTGCAGTGGACCAGGCAGTACCCAAGGCTGAGGCCCGCATGGCCGGACGCCAAGCGGCTGCGCTTCGACCTGGGATACCAGCCGGTGGTCTGCGCCGGGATGGTGATCGTCGGTTCGTCGCGCGAGGACTCGGTGGTCGCCCTGGACCTGGCGACCGGTGCGGAGCGCTGGAGGTTTCTTACCGGTGGACCGGTGCGGTTCGCTCCCTTCTGCTGGCGCAAGCGGGTCTACGCGGGTTCCGACGACGGCTACCTCTACTGCCTGGATGTCGCCAGTGGGCGGCTGCTCTGGAAGTACGCGGGAGCCCCGGACGCGGGTCGCAAGGTTATCGGCAACAGTCGGTTGATCTCGACGTGGCCTGTACGTGGCGGACCGGTGATCGTCGACGGCACGGTCTACTTCGCCGCCGGCGTCTGGCCGTTCATGGGCGTATTCGTGCACGCGGTTGACGCGCTCAGCGGCAAGCGGGTCTGGACGAACTCGGGCACGGGATCCCTTTTCATGGACCAGCCGCACAACAGCCCGGCGTTCGCCGGGCTGGCGCCGCAGGGTTACCTGGCGGTCAACGGCGACCGGCTGCTGGTGCCCAACGGCCGGTCGGTTGCCGCATGTTTGCGCCGCAGCGACGGGCGCCTGCTCTACTACCACCACGCCAGGAATTCCCGGAACGGCCGGTTCTTCCTGGCCACCCGCGGGAAGCTCTTCTACAACAGCCAGCGCAGGTTCCGGGTCTCAAACGGCAGCCCCATCGGCTGGATGTCGGCACGCCCGGTCCTGGGGTTGCGGCGGCTCTACTGCTCCGTGCCCCTGCACCGTCCACGCGAGGGCGAGACCCGCCCGAAGGCCGAACCCGCCTGGGTGTGGCATTCGGCGGAGGGGAATCCCGAGGCGTTGCTTCGCGGCGACGGGGTTCCCCGGATACGGATCATGGCCGGCAAGCGCCTGTACGCCACAGGTAACGGCGAAGTGATGGCGCTGGAAATGCCGACCGGAGACCGCGAGGCCATGAAGGTCTCCTGGCGGGCGCCTCTCGAGGGCCGGCCCTGGAGCATGCTCGCCGCCGGAGGCAGGCTCCTGGTAGTCACCCTGGAAGGGAAGATCTTCTGCTACGGCGGGAAGAAGGTGGTTCCCAGGGAGCACCCCCATGTGACGGAGCCCCTTGAGAGTCATGGTCCCGGGACGGATCTTTCTGAGGCGCTTCTCAAGGCGCTGCCCGGAAGGCAAGGGTTCTGCGTCATCCTCGGGGAGCACGCCGCTGGCGCGGCCGCATGCCTCGCGGACCGCGGAACGAAGATGGATATTGTCGCCCTGCTTTCGGACCCCGCCCGGGTCCGGGACGCCCGGCGGATGCTTGCGCGTTGCGGCCTCCACGGTCACGGGGCGATGATACTGGCGGACGGGCCGGAGTTGCGCCTGCCGCCCTGGTTCGCGCGGACGGTGGTATTCACCGGCCGGGAGGTTCTCGGCACATCAGAAGCGGAGCGCAAGGTTTCGGAAGCGTACCGCCTGCTGCGTCCCTACGGCGGCACCGCGTGTTTCCCGGCAGGCGAGCACCAGACGCTGGTGCGGCTGGCCGGCAAGCTGAAGCTGCCGGGCGCCGAGGTTCGCAAGGCGGGGAGTTTCGCCCTGCTGGTGCGCAAGGGCGCGCTGCAGGGCGCCGGGCAGTGGACCCACCAGTACGGGAACCCGGCCAACACGGTGATTTCCGAGGACCGCCTGGTCAAGGCGCCCCTGGGCCTCCTGTGGTTCGGGGGACCCAGCAACACGAAGGTTCTGCCCCGCCACGGGCACGGGCCGAATCCCCAGGCCGCGGGCGGCAGGGTCGTGGTCGAGGGACCGGACATGCTTCGGGCCCTGGACGTCTACACCGGACGCCTGCTGTGGGAGGCCGAATTGCCCGGCCTGGGCCGGCCGTACGACAGCACCCTGCACCAGCCCGGTGCCAATGCCCTGGGTTCGAACTACGTCACGCTCGGCGACGCGGTCTACGTTGTCTACAGGGGCAGGTGCCTCAAGCTCGACGGCGCGACCGGCAAGCAGGTGGCTTCCTTTGCGCTGCCGCCCGAGGCCCCCAAGCGCGGTCCTGCCGCCTGGGGATACATCGGCGTCTTCGGTGAGACGCTGCTGGCCGGGGCCTCGCCGCAGGAACTCTACGATCCCGGCTTCTCCCCTGAGGGCCTCAAGAAGCGGGTTCGCAAACCGGAGGCGATCACCACCATCATCGGGTGGCTGGGCAAGCTCAAGAACTTCCGTATCGAGAAGCGCGGCGGCGAAGAGCCTCCCGCCAGCATCGCCGCCCGCAACCTGAACCGGCTCCTGGGCGAGAAGTGCCTGGAGGAACGCATCCCGGGGAAGCTCGCCGGCAACGCGGAGGCAATCGCCCGTCGTATCCGACTCTACGTAAGATCGAAACCGGATATCGCCCCAACTGACGTGCGCCTGCGCGAGATGAACCGGGTGCTGATGAACGCGTGCTGCTTCGCGATTCCGCCAAAGGAGCGCCGCGGGCCAGGCAAGCGCATGAGCTGGAACGCGGTCAGCAGCCGGCGGCTGGTGGCCATGAACCGGCACAGCGGCAAGGTGCTCTGGCAGGTGCGGGCCCGCCAGACCTTCATGCACAACGCGATCTGTGCCGGCGGGGGCAAGGTGTTCTGCGTGGATCGCTATCCCACTTACATGCTCAAGGAGCTGACCTTTCTGCGCGGGGGCAGGGGCACTCCCCGGCTGCTGGCCCTGGACGCGCGCACCGGAAAGGAGCTCTGGAGCTTCGACAAGGAGGTTTTCGCCCCGTTCCTGAGCTACTCGCGCGAGGGCGACCTGCTGGTCCAGAGCAGCCGGGCCTCGCGCGATCACCTGCCCGAGACCGACTGCAAGCTGGTGGTTCACAATGCCGGGGACGGGTCGGTGGTCTGGCGCCGTGAGATGGTCTACAAGGGACCGGTGCTGATCAACGGGGACATGCTGATCCTCAAGGGCAAGGCCCTCGACCTGAAGACCGGCAAGATCCGGCGCAGGATACGCCCTCTGACCGGAGGACGCTCGCGCTGGGAGTGGCGCAAGCACTACGGCTGCGATACCGCGGTGGGCAGCCGCCACCTGCTGACCTTTCGGTCGGCTTCCGCCGGTTACCTGGACCTGGCCCGCGACGGGGGCACCGGGAACATCGGCGGCATCAAGTCAGGTTGTACCAGCAACCTGATCGTCGCCGACGGCGTGCTGGCCGCCCCGGAGTATACCCGCACCTGCACCTGCAGCTACCAGAACCAGAGCTCACTGGGGCTGATCCACGATCCCCGCGCGGAGATGTGGACCTTCAACTCCTACGAGTGGTCCGGCCGGCCCGTGTTGCGCGCGGGCATCAACTTCGGCGCCCCCGGTGACCGCAAGGCCGGCAACGGCACGCTCTGGACCGACTGGCCCAGCGTCGGGGACAAGTCCCCGGACCTGCCGGTCACGGTGGCCCCGCTGCGCAAGGTGCCCGCCGGGGTTATCCCGGTGCTGACCTATGGCGATGAGTGGGGAGAGGACGAAGACGAGGAACCCGGCGGGCCGCGCCTGGAGCCGGCCACCTTCCTGATGCACTCGTCCGAAGTGCGCTCGGGCAAGTTGCCCTGGGTCGCCGCCTCGGGACTGCGCGACGTGCGCCGGCTTACAGTGGACCTGGGTGCCGGCAAGGTCCGCAAGTACAGGCTCAGGCTGTTCTTCTGCGAGCCCGACGAGATCGCCCCCGGCCGGCGCCGCTTCGACGTCGTGGTGCAGGGCCGGAAGGCTCTCGAAGGTCTGGACGTGTGCGCGCAGGCCGGCGGTCCCCGGCGCGGGCTGGTAAAGGAGGTCGCCGGGGTGGCCGTGACCCGCAAGCTGGTCCTCGAATTCAAGCCCCGGTCCGAGAAGCTCGGCGCGGTGATAAGCGGTATCGAAATCATTCTCGAAAACTGAGAGGCGCTACGGCAGAAGATCAGGACCACCGTCGCGGATTGACGCACTGGCGCAGATAGGCCCGACAACTCGGGGCCGGTTCCTTTTCCTTGTGAAGCGAGGTCAAGGCCAGAGAACGGGGTATCCTCTGCGCTCAAGCGCCTCTGCGTGAGTATGAAGCTGAGGGCCCTCTAGTAGGTGCCCAGCTCCTTGGCGAGGCGCACGAACTCGCCGAAGCGTTCGAGGCTCACGGTGTCGGGCACGGAGTGGTCGGTGGCGGCGACGTAGCCGCCGTCCTTCTTGAGCTCCGGGATCACCCGTTTCATCTCGGCCCACTGCTCCTCTGGATCCTTTTCGTAGAGCACCGCGTTGAGACCGCCGTGGAGCACGAGGTCGCTTCCGAATTCCTGCTTGACGGCCAGCGGGTCCACGCCGGCCTTGACCTCCAGCGGGTTGAGGCAGTCGACGCCCAGGTCGATGAGGTCCGGTATGAACGGGCGGATGTCGCCGCAGGAATGGAGCTCGACCTTGCAGCCCTTTGCGTGGGCCCAGTCCGCGGCCCGCTTGTGTACCGGCTTTACCAGTTCGCGGTACATGTCAACCGAGAAGAACTGTGACAGCTTGTAGCCCATGTCGTCCGGCCAGCGGATGGAGTCGAACTCGTAGCCGGCGTCCCAGACCATCTCGAAGAGCGCCAGATCTACGTCCAGTTCGTGGTTGAACATGTCGGTAACCCACTCGGGCCTGGTCACCAGGGCCATCAGCAGGGTTTCGGTACCGACCATGTGCGAGTGGGTGATGTCGAATCCGAACCAGAAGGCCGCGCGGATCCAGGCGCCCCGCTCGCGCCAGCTGGCGTAGTGCTTCCTGAGCGCGTCCCAGTCTACGCGATCGCGGTCCGGGGTCATGCGCGCCTTGGCCTCGGCCCAGACTTCAGGAGTCGTGACCTTGCAGTCTATGTGTTCCGGCGTGCTGCCGCGGTTCTTCCAGTTGCGAACGGTCTGCCCCCACTTGGTGGTGCGGATGACGTACTCGTCTGTTTCCTCGAGGGTCTCCACAGGGAAGCGCGGGCTGTTGTCCGCGGAAATGCCGGGGAATAGGTCGAGCTCGAAGAAGTCCGAGAAGCTCACGCCCTCGGGCAGGCCCTCGCGGTGCCAGCGCTTGACTGTCGCCGCCCAGGGGCTATCGGTCACCGGCACGCGGTCGGCGTCGCGGTGTTCGTACATGCGGGTCATGCGTTCCCTGGTGGTCAGCTCGGCCATGATTGCCTCTCCCAGTGTTGCAGGACGCGTTCAACGGTCGAGGCTCGACCTTGAACGTGAGAAGTTCGCCAAGAGCCTCGCGCGCCGACCCTATCGCCGGCGGGAAAAGATTCAAGAAAAAGCGCCAACTTGCGTGAACAGGAATGAACTTCCGCATTTCGCGGGGCGTTACGCTGGGCAACCGGGGGCCGATGCCGGGGATCATCCGGCTCGCCTGCTTCGCGCAAGTGCCTGGCGGTCGGGCACTTGACATGCGCGACCGGCATCGGCTCCCAAGTTCCGGAGGCCCGATCATGAAGATCACTAAATCCACCGGAAAGGAATCCAGGGCGAGGCTCAGGATGACGCCGATGATCGACATCGTGTTCCTGTTGATCATCTTCTTCATGTGCGTTGCGGAGATGAGCAAGCTCGAGATCGAGAGCATTACGCTTCCGGAGGCCAGCCAGGCTAGAGAAAAGCCAGAGCCACACGGTCGCCTGACGGTGAACGTCATGCAAAACGGCGTCTACCGTGTCAACGGTGAGACCTACTCCGCCGACGACCTGAAGCGTCTCGTGCGAAGAGAGGCGATTCGCAAAGGCTTGGGCCCCAACGGCAACTCAGCTCTCCCGGTGCGCATCCGAGCCGACGCTCACGTTCCCTACAAGTACGTTCAACGCGTCATGACGGACTGCCGGGCGGCAAAGGTCTGGATGCTGTCCTTCGGCGTGTCGCCCGGAGAGACTACGAGGATGAGGATGTAGACATGGCAAGGGTCAGATTTCGAGTCGGCAAGCCGGAGCGGCCCGGGCGTGTCGCCTGGAGTGTGACTGTCTGAATCGCCATGCTGCTATGTGTCTTCAGCATGCTGCTGCTCGCGGAAGGCAGCATGCTGGAAGTCGAAGCCGTCACGCTGCCGGAGGCCATGTGCGCCCTCGACGACCGGCAAGGGTACGACGCGGTGGTCAACGTAATGCGCGACGGAACCTATCGACTGATGGGCAGGACGTACACCGAGCGCGAGCTGAAGGACTTCCTCGTCCGCAGGCGAATCGCCGCCAGGGGGCGGAGCGCGCTGGTCAAGATCCGCTGCGACGCGGATGCGCCCTACAAGTACGTCCAGTCGGTAATGGAGGGCTGTCGCAACGCGGGCATTCACGAAGTGTCATTCGGGGTGGCGCAGAAGCACGGGACGGTGCCAGGCTGAGGAGGAGGAAGGGCCATGCTGATCGGAAGACTGCTGAGGCGAAGGAAGAACGAAGATGAGGATGACCGCTGGGAGATACCCACGTCCATGATCGACGTGGTCTTCCTGCTGTTGATCTTCTTCATGTGCGCCAGCAAGTTCAGGGTGCTGGAGCGGCGGATGGACGCGTTCCTGCCTCAGGAAGGGCCGCATCACCCCCCGGTGGTCTCCGATCCTGTCACCCCGATTCCTCTAAAGGTGAGCACGCGCGAGGGGGTGCCGGGCGTTCCCCTGTACCGGATCCGCAACTGGGTGACGCACGACCCCAACGAACTGGCCGCGCAGCTCCTGCGCTTTCCGCGCCCGGGGAAGTACAAGGTCGAGATCGACAGCGGCCAGGACGTGCCCTTCCGCCACGTGATGAGCGCGGTCGACGCCTGCGCCCGGGCGGACCTGCACAAGGTTACTTTCAGCTACCCGCGGGTCAGAGGTTGATCGAAGGCGCACGTGAGCTCGAGATCTGCTCGGACCGTGAGCTGGTCATGAACACTGACCACAAGAAACAGCCGCCCGTGGCGGCCGTTTCGGACGGGCGCAGTATTGCGACTACTTCGTGATCACGACCTTCGTGCCGCTGGGCGTGAAGTCGTAGAGCAGTTCGACGTCCTTGTTGAGCATGCGCACGCAGCCGGCCGACTCGCGCCCGGGGACGGTCTTGGGCTGGGTGGTGCCGTGCACCCCCAGGCCGATGGCCCCGACTGCGGGCTTGTCTTCCATGCCCATCCAGCGCGTGCCCAGGATGTTCTCCTTGGTGCCGAACTTCCAGACCTTCTTCTGGCCGTCGGGCAGCGTCTGGGTCCAGTCGGGGTTCTTGTCCTTGGTGGTCAGCTTGTACTCACCCAGCGGCGTGGAACCGCCCTTGCCGATGCCAACCGGGAACTCGCCGAAGAAGTAGCCATTCAGGAATACGGTGAGCTTGAGGTGCTGCTTGCTCACGAAGTACTCCATCTTCAGCGGCGCGATGATCTTGAGCTTCTGGCCGACGGAGATGTGGTCGCTGCGAAGCTTGTTGATGCGCGAGATGCTCCGGGCGCAATCGCGCGGAAGCCCCCTGGCTACGGCGATTCTCTCGACGCTGTCGCCGGGCATCACCGAGTACATGGTGGAGTCACTGGTGGACATCCGCGTCCAGAGCAGGTAGGCGTTGAGCTTCTCGAGGCGAGCGACCAGCTGGTCCCGGTCGGCCCCGAATCCCGCCGTTCGCAGCGCAACGGAGTAGACCTCGCGAATGCGTTCCCACCTGGTGCGGTCCTGCTCGTCCGGCCTGGCGTAGTACCTGCCCCAGAGCATGTCGCCGAGGATCAGGGCGGCGGCTCCGCCGTTGGCCCCCCGCGGGTCGAGGGCCACCGCACGTGAAAGCGTCTTTTCGGCGAGATCGGTCTTGCCCAGTTCGTTGTAGCTGCGGCCCAGCATGTAGTGGGCCGCCGGGTCGGCCTTGCCCTTGCCCTTGACGTGTTCTGCGAGCCTGGCGGCGGCGCCCTTGAAGTCGCGCTTCTTGAACTCGTCCCTGCCGGGAATATCGGCAGCCGGTACCGGCGCGGCGGTTTTGCCGGCGCCGGTTACCTTGGCGTTGCCCTCGGGCGGAGTCACGGCCTGCTTGCCGTTGGTGCCTGCGCCCCGGTTGCGGCCGCCCTGGTCCTGCCGACCGGGCTCATTCCCGCGGAAGAAGGCGAAGTAGATCCCCACGCCCACTGCGGCGAGGACCACGAGTACGATGACCGTCTGCAGGCCTGCGCCACTCTTCTTTGGTCCACCTGCTGAAGTGTAACCTGGCATTGTGCTGGCTGCTCCTTCCCCCCTCTGTCGAGATCTGGTGGCGCGCCGGCCGTTGCGGTCGGTGCGCCTTCAGTCCTGCTTCAGCCCGGTCTCGCGGGCAATATCGTCAAGCTCGGGCCTGGTGATCTCGTCTAGCGTCTTCTTGCGGCGGGAGAGCTCTTCGTTGAAGTGGATGACCTTCTCCTGCATTTCGCCGTGAGTGTTCTCTGAGCCGCCCACAAGTCTGAAGTTCTCGCCGCGAGTGTAGCGTATGTGGCCATCGGTCCCGTCGAGTCCCAGTCCCAGCAGCCACCGCCTGGCGTTTCTGCCCCGTCGTTTCTGCTGTTCCCCGTTGCTTCTCAAACCCGGTACTCCCGCCGTATCAGTAGTTTATCGTCAGCGCGGCAGAGCGGCTTTAGCCTTGCCGCGGTCCGGGGTCAGGGCTTCTCCTGACCCTGGGGCACGCGCTTGTGATCGGCCCAGAAGATGATCTGGTCGATGCGAAAGCCGCTTTCCCCGCGGTTGATGATCTTCAGCGTGTGCTTGCCCTTTGTCAGCTTGAGGCGCACCTTGCCGTCGCCGCCCTGGTGCGCCAGCCACGACCAGTGGCGGTGGGTGGTGCCCTGGTTTCCGAAGGTGAAGGGCTTGCGGTCGTCGATCTTCACCGAGAAGGAATCCCCGCAGGAGCAGCAGGTCCATTTGCGGATCCAGAGCAGGTAGTCCCCGCCGGTCTCGACCTCGAACTCCACCTGCGCCGAACCGGTGGTCCTCTCCGGCGTGCCTTCCTTGGCGATGTGGTGGTGGACGTTGCCGTCGCAACCCTTGGAAGGCAGCGTAAGGTACTGACCGCCTGATGCTTCGGCCGCCTTTGCGATCTTGAAGGGCGCCAGGCACGTTGCGGTCTCGGCCTCGATGAGGATCCTGGGCCTGTCCTGGTTCCAGACGATGTCCGGCTTGCCGTTGCCGCTGCCGTTCTTGCCATTGGCACCCGGCCGCTTGCCGTTCCCGGTTTCGCCACAACCGAGCAACAAGCCGCCAAGAGTCACTAAGCTCAAGTAAAGGAGGTGTTTGCGCATTGGTGATGCTCCTTGTTCCACGGTCCTTTCCATATTAACCGGCGGTCCTTTCGAAAGCTAATTCAAAATCGGGTAATGGCCTTGACCACCTCGCGAGGGCGCAGTAACCTGCGTAGAAGTTGTAGTCGCGCAGGATTACATTTGCGTTAGGAGATCGGAAAGGGACCGACATGAGGATACTGTACATCGACTGCGACACGCTGCGCCCCGACCACCTGGGCTGCTACGGCTACTGCCGGGACACCTCGCCGAACATTGATCGGATCGCAGGCGAGGGCGTGCGCTTCGAGAACTGCTACGTCTCTGACGCCCCCTGCCTGCCCAGTCGCGCTGCCCTGCACACCGGGCGGTTCGGGATCCAGACCGGCGTGGTCAACCACGGCGGGCTCTGCGCCGACCTGCGTCCCGAGGGCTGTTCCCGGAGTTTCCGGACCAACCGCAAGCACTGGATGGACCAGTTGCGCGCCGCCGGATACCGCACCGTGTCGGTCAGCCCCTTCGCCGAGCGTCACAGTGCCTGGTGGTTCTACGCCGGATTCAACGAGTGCCACAACACCGGCAAGGGCGGCCTCGAACGCGCCGACGAGATTTACCCCGTCGCCGAGAAGTGGTTGGAGGAAAACGCCGCGAGTGACAACTGGTTCATGCAGGTCAACTACTGGGACCCGCACACGCCCTACCGCGCTCCTCTGGAGTACGGCAACCCGTTCGAGGGCCAGGACTACGACCGGTTCCTGAGCGAAGAGGACATCCGGAGGCACTACAACAGCTATGGTCCGCACGGCGCGCAGGACACCAACAACCTGTTCCCCAACGACACCGAGCGCTACCCGCGCCTGCCCGGGAACATTGCCGGCCTCGAAGACTACCGCAGGTGGATCGACGGCTACGACGTGGGCATCCGCTACATGGATGACTACATCGGCAAGATGCTCGAGGTCCTCGAGAAGAAGGGCGTCCTTGAGGACACCGCCGTGATCGTCAGCTCCGATCACGGCGAGGCCCAGGGGGAACTCGGGGTCTACGGCGACCACCACTTCGCGGACCACTCCACCAGCCGCATCCCGCTTATCGTGCGCTGGCCCGGAGTCAGGCCCCGGGTCAATGAGGGTATGATCTACCAGATGGACCTGGCGCCGACGGTCTGTGAGCTGGTCGGCGGCGGGGGCCACCCCTCGTGGCAGAGCGAGTCGCTCGCCGACGACCTCAGGGCCGGGCGGGACCGGGGCCGGGAGGAACTGGTGCTGAGCATGATGGCCTGGAGCTGCAACCGCTCGGTGCGCTGGGACCGCTGGTTGATGATGCGCGTATTCGACCCGGGGCTCAAACCGGTTCCCGAGCTCATGCTCTTTGATCTCGACGAAGATCCGCACCAGATGGAAAACCTGGCGGAGACCCGGCCCGAGGTTCTCAACGAGGGGCTGGCCCGCCTGGAGCGCTGGACGACCCGGCAGATGGCGATGTCACCCGATACGGTGGATCCCCTGCAAACGGTGCTGTCCGAGGGCGGTCCCTTCCACACCCGCAGCCCCGAGGAGTTCGACAAGTACCTCCAGCGCCTGCGCGAGTCCGGGCGCGCCGAGTGCGCCGAGGAACTCCTGGCCAGGAAGGCCGGTCTGCCAGGGCCGGAGTAGATCGGGGCGTTGGGGCGGAGGCCAAGGCCCCGTGCGCACACTCCGGGCCGCCGCGGCGAGCCGAGTCTGCGTCAATCGATCTCCATCGTCGGCAACTTCCTGTTGAGATACCCGGGCACGAAGCGCTTGGCCAGGACCGCCCAGGCTTCCTTGCCTCCGATGGAGGCTTCTTCCGCGTCCTTGCGGATGGCCTTGATCATCTTGCGGGCGAAGACGTCGGCGGGCATGCCGCCTGCCTGGCCGGGGGAGAGCTCGTCGTGCGTGGAGCCGTCGCCTTCGAGCGCATTCCTGGAGATGTCGGTGTTGACCCAGCCAGGGCAGATCAGCGTGATGGTGATGCGCTTGCCGGCGGCGCGCAGTTCGCAACGCAGAGAGTCGAAGAAGCCGTGCAGGGCGTGCTTGCTGGCGGCGTAGGCGCTTCGGCGCTGAACGCCGTACTTGCCCAGGACCGAACTGGTGACCACGATCTGGCCGACGTTGCGGTTGGCCATGCGCTGCAGCAGTGCCTTGGTCAGCGCCACGGTGCCGAGGTAGTTGGTGCGCATGATCTGCTCGTCGACGGAGACCTCGGTCTCCATCGCCACCGAACGCTGACCGATGCCTCCGTTGTTGACGAGGATGTCCACGCGCTGGTGCATATCCCAGGCCGTGTCGGCCCTGGCCTGCATCGACGCCAGGTCGTTGAGGTCCAGCGGCAGCACCCGCGCCTCGACGCCGAGTTTCTCGCACTCGGCGGCCACGGCCTTGAGCCTGTCCTCGCGCCGCGCCGACAGGATCAGCCGCGCGCCGCAGCGCGCCATTTCCACCGAGAGTGCCTCGCCGATGCCGCTGGAGGCACCCGTTATCCAGACGACCTTGCCTTTGGGGTCCACGGGGCTATTGTGCGCAAGAACAGCGCGGGTGCAAGGACGCGGAGGCACGCACCGGCTTCGCGGAGCGCGCAGAACGTGAAGCGTCAAGTGTCACGCGTGAAGCGTTGATGGATCTCAACAGCGGCCCGCTAGGCCAGCTTACCGCCATCCAGGTGGATCTGCCGCGAGGCGCGCTCGGCGATCCTCATGTTGTGGGTGGCCATCAGTATGGTCTGCTTGCGCTCGCTGTTCTCGCGCTCGAGGATGCCCATGATCTCCTCGGCGCGGGCGGCGTCGAGATTGCCCGTGGGTTCGTCGGCCAGCAGGACCGCGGGGCCGTTGACCAGCGCGCGGGCGATGGATACTCGCTGTTGTTCGCCGCCGGAGAGTTCGCCGGGCAGGTGGTGGATTCGCTCGGCCAGGCCCATGCGCTCGAGTTCCTCGGCCGCGCGCTGGCGCGAGACGGAAGAGGGTCGTCCCTGGGCCAGTGTGGCTACGCAGACGTTTTCCAGCGCGGTGAGGTAGGGCACCAGGTAGAACATCTGGTAGACGAAGCCAAGCCGCCCGGCGCGGAAGGCGGCGCGGCCCGAGCCGCCCAGCGCGCTGACCTTAGTGCCCTGGACGCTTACGTGGCCCGAACTCGGCGTGATCATCCCGGCGATGGCGAAGAGCAGGGTGGTCTTGCCGCTCCCGGAGGGGCCGGTGATGGCCACGAACTCTCCGGGCTCGATCTTGAGGTTGATCTCCCGCAGGGCGTCGACGCAGGTGCGCCCGGCGGATTCGTAGGTCATGGTCAGGCCGGCGATGTCTATCATCAGTTCTTCCTCAGGACGTCCGCCGGGTCGGTGCGGGCCGCCAGCAGCGTGGGGAAGAACCCCGCCAGGACCGAGATGGCCAGCGCGCCGGCAATCGACCAGGCGGAGAGCTTCCAGAGGATCTTGGGGCGAATGGCCACCTTGGCGTAGAGCTCGGGGTCCACCAGGCGGGTGGCGCCCAGGGAGCCGGCGAAGAACCCGATGGCTGCGCCCAGGATGGCGATCAGCGCCAGCTTGGCCAGGAACATGGTGATCAGTCGTCCGGGCCCGAACCCCACCGCCAGGAACATGCCCAGTTCCTCGCGGCGCGCACGGACGTCGCTGAGCATGTAGAAGGCGATGACCAGTACGGCCAGCGCGGAGAGCACTCCGAACGTGAGCCAGCGGGTCAGGCCCGCGCCCAGACGGGTCTCGAGGCGCGCGGCGGCGATGCTCACGTAGGTGGTGGCCGTTACGGTCTGGTCATCTCGCAGGGCGCTTTCGATGTCCTGTTCGATGTCGGTGAAGACCATGCCGCCGTAGTCGTCCAGGGCGCAGAGGCAGCCCAGTGCGTCCACAGCGTGGATCTTCTCGCCCACGCCCATCATTTCCTGGGCGTCGCGGATGTTGATGAAGACGCGCACGTCCTCGACCGGGCCGCGGTGCTTGAAGACCTTCTTGACCTTGAAGCTCTTGCCCTGGATCCCGACGCTGGCCCCGACCTTGCCATTCTCGCCTAGGCGCTCGGCGATCACCTTGCCCAGAACGCACTCGCCGGAGGGGACTTCGGCCATCAGCGGCTTCTTCCACGGCTTCTTCTTGCCGACGTTACCGACCTCGGCCATTGCCCCGGTGAGTACCGCGCGGTGGCCGTCGATCATCACTTTCTGCTGCAGTTTGCCAATGTAGTGGTCCGCGTTGATCTTGCTCTCGCCCAGCTTCTTGACCAGCGACTCCTTCATCAGCTTGGTGCCGGTGTCGCCGGACCAGAAGGCGTTGGGGTCCACCCCGGAGGGCAGAACGAGGATGTTGGTGCCCATCTTCTTGGTTACGCGGCGCATGGCGTCTTCGAAGGCGCTGGAAACGGTCTCGGTGAAGACCACCCCGGCGGTGGCGAAGGCCACGGCGAAGCAGGCCAGCAGGAAACCGGTCTTCCTGCGCCCTATCTCCTTTAGAATGAGTCCTATGAGGCTCACTGCATCTCGTTCCTCAGCTGGCAGTGGCTGCCGGGCAGCCGGGCTTCGTAGGCTTGTACGCGCGACCTATCGCAGTCGGGACTGCTATTCCTCGGCGATCTTGTTGTCGATGCCCTTCCACTTGAGCATCAGGTCTTCACCCAGGGCCGAGGGGTTCAGAACGCAGGTGCAGTTCTGGAGCATGAACTGCGTGCGGGCCAGAACGTCGTCCTCCTCGATCTTGCCGGTCAGAGGCGGCATGTGCTTGCCCTTGCCAAAGACCGGTACCGCCGCGGGCAGCTTGGTGATGCCGAGGTTCTTGACGAAGAGCTTCTCCTCTTCACTGGTGCCGTCGACCTCGACTATCTCGAGCTTCAGCTCCCAGAGCTTGGTGGCCTTGGCCAGCGGCTTCTTGAAGGCGTCGATCATCTTCCCGGTGGCCTTCTTGTCCTTGCCGCCGACCATCACGAAGGTCATGGCGTTCTTGTCCAGGGCCTTGATCAGCTTGCGGCGTCCGGGAGAGTCGAAGGTCTTGACCAGGTCCTTCTCGGTGGTTTCGCCGGGATAGCTGTGCAGCAGGGAGCCGCGCGGCGAGACCAGGAACATGACCGGCAGCTTGGGGGGGGTGAACTTCTCGGCGAGCTTCTTGTTCTTGGGGTCCTCGGCGTCGAGGCGCTCGATCGCGAGGCCTTCGAGGTCGGCCTTGGCGAGCTTCTCCTCAGTCACGCCGTCGGCGCGCTGCTTGCTGCGCGGATCCGATTTCTTGTAGAGGATCACCACCTTGCCGCCCTTCTCGACGAATCCGGCGCGCTCGGAGATGTAGCGGAGTTCGCGTTTGCCGAGCTTGCCGGATGCACGGGTGACCACCTCGCCGTTCTTGTCGAATACCACCAGCTGCGGCCAGCCGCCGCACCCCTGGGCCGAGAGGAACTCGCGGTCCTCGCGAAGCATGGATCCGTCGCGGTTGAGCTTGACCACGTCCGCGTTCACGTGTTCGAGGTGTTTGTCGCTAAGGTTCTTGGCGGTCTTCTCGTTCTCGGCGGACAGCTTGGACTTGTTGTCGTAAACCATGTAGAGAAGGTAGAACTCGCGCGGCCACTGTTTGTAGGCCGCCTCGTGGATCTTTATGTTGCAGGCTCGCGCGGGCCGGGCCCCCAGGGCTGCGCAGACCAGAAGCGCGGTCGTCAGTGCGGCGGTCATCATCCTTCTTGTGCCCATTTTGGCCTCCTCTCCTGCGGTGCTGCTGCGCTCGTCCGTAGCGCTCGCCCGTTTATCATATACACCGGCAAGCCCTTGAAAAGTCCCTGTTTCCGATCAATCGCCGCCGGTGGAGTGAAGCCCCGGTGTTTGGGGCCTGTTGAGCCGAATGCAGTGAACCGAATGATGCAGCCCCCGTTAATCCGTCCGATACGAGCGACGGGAGTGCTCTTGACACGGTTTCGGCCGTGGCTTACCCTTGGTGTTCGGCGCGCTGGACCGGCACTGCTGCCGGGGCCGGCAGTGTTGGGAGGCAATTCTCATGAAGCGAATCATCTTCACCACGTGCACCCTGGCGGTCGTGGCTGGCCTGAACGGCGCTCTGGCGGCCGACAAGATTACCGAGAAGTCGAGCGGCAAGGATCGCACTCACGAGGGCAGGGTCGCTCGGGATGACGTGGACGGCGTAGCCATTCGCGTGACGGGCGGGATCACCCCGGAATTCCGGCGTGAACACGTTACCAACGTTCACTACGAGGTTCTTGAGCGACACTTCTACACCGGCGAGCAGCAGTTCGAGCACGGCCAGTACGAAGTGGCCCGAATCCGCCTGGAACAGGCGCTCGACGACAAGAACGTGCACGTCTGGGCGAAGCAGTACGTCCTGCGCCGGCTGGCGCAGTGCAACCAGCGGATCGGCAGGAAGGAGAACCTCAAGAGGGCCGCGGCGCTCTGGAAGCAACTGCGGACGCTGATTCCGGGCGGCAAGGGTCTCTTCGTCAAGGACGCGATCCGCGGAGGGTTGGAGTGCTACACCAAGCTGAGAATGTGGGACGAGGCCTCGAAGTGCCTCGTGCCGCTCGAGAAGATGGGCGACGACGGCAGGATGATGGCGAGGGTCTACCGCGCCCAGATCGCCGAGCGCCGGGCCTCGTCCGCCTCGGACTTCGGTGAGGCCGCCCGCAAGTACCGCGCGGTTGCCGAGAGCCGTCCGCGGCCTTCGGAGGAGGTGCGGGCCAGCGCGCTGGCGGGTTTCGCGCGCTGCTCGATTGAGGCCAGGAACTGGGGAGCTGCTGCCGACGCGGCGCGGAAGATCGCTGCGATGAAGGGCGATGAGGTTCCCGAAGCCGCGCTGGCGGTCTCCTACCAGGTGCAGGGCGAGATCAAGGTCCGCAGCATGATCAAGATCTCTGCCGGCGATCTCAGCAAGAACGCCAAGAAGCGCGAGAAGGTCGAGGACGCCATGCTCGACATGATGCGCCCGGTGGTGCAGTACAAGGGCAGCAGCTGGGCGGAGCCACGTGCCCTTTACTACATGGGCTACTGGAGTGAGAAGATGGAGCGCGCGCGCCAGGGGCCCAGATGGCAGCGCCGCGCCCGCTCGATGTTCGAAACCGTGCGCAACAGCTACCCCAAGAGCAAGTGGGCCAAGCTCGCAGCCGGCGCACTCAAGAAGATGAAGGGCCGGTAGCGCCCTTTCGCGGAGCCGGGAAGCCCCTTCCCGGGACCTCAGCCCCGCAGCGCGCGCGACAGCAGCGTGAAGGCCTGGCGCTTGTAGCTATCGGCGCGGTCGGGATTGTTGCGGCGTTCGCGCTCGATAACGATGTATTTCTGGACCTCGTAGATATAGTAGAAAAGCTGGCGCGCGGCGGCCCGAGCGCCGGTGGCGCGCTGGCGGCCGTAGCCCTCCCAGAACTCGGGGACTGACACGCCGCAGTAGTCCAGCACCGCGAACTCGATTTCAGGGTCGCCCCAGCAGGCGCGATCGAAGTCGACCAGGCCGGTGACCCTGCCCCCGCCGTCGACCAGGATGTTCTGCGCCCAGATGTCCATGTGCAACAGCCGCGCGGGTTCGGAGTAGTCGAAGAGATCGAGGTTGTTGAAGAGCGACAGGCGCACCAGCCTGGCCTCTTCGCGGGTGTAGCCGCCGCAGCGTACGATGTCGTCGGCGAGGCTGTTCCACATGACCTCGAAGGCCTGCCTCCAGGTGGCCTGCGCCTCCATCGGCTTGTGAGCGCCGAGGTAGCCGTAGCGCTCGCGCCTGATCCCGTGGACCCCGGCCAGCATCCTGCCCACCTGGCGGTAGATATCGCCCAGCGAGCCGGCGCTGACCGCCGCGGCGCTGAGCGCTTCGCCCGGAAGGCGGCGCATCAGGATGAAGTCGCGATCCAGCGCCCTGCGCGAGGTGTCGTAGGCCAGGACCTCGGCCACCGGCACCGATGTCTCCTCCAGCAGCAGCTGGTGGATCTGAGGCTCCTGGGCCATCATCCGGCGCTCGTAGAAGACAAAGCCGGCGTCGTCGGCCGGGGCCACGCGCAGCACGAACTCGCCCGGTGCCCCGGATACGAAGTAGGAGGTGTTGAACTTGCCGGTGGGTATGGCTCGGAACTGCAGCTCGGCTTCACCCAGGTGGGGGGCGAGGGCTGCCTCGAGGTCCGCTACGGGGAAGGACTCTGCCACCGGTGTCGTCTTATTCCGTTTCCGTCGAGTGCGGGAGGCCCGTGCTACCCCGTCGCCGGGGGCGGTCCGGCCGGAGCCGGGGCGCAGGCTTTCTTCCCGCCGCTCTTGTCTTCCCTGCCGTTCTGGTCCTTCTTCTTCGGAGTCTTGCGGGTGCCACCGTAGGGGTCGGCGGGATCCAGCTTGAGGACCCACTCCTTCCACTTCTTCTCGAGGTCCTTCATGCTTATCCCGAGGTAGACCGCCAGTTGCTTGCCGTCGCGGCGATTGCGCCGGCAGTCGGCAACGAACTTCTGCAGGCAGATCTGGTGTACTCGGTGGCGCTGGCCCTTGGCGGAGTGCGCCAGCCAGTAGACGAAGGCCCAGGCCGATCCGTAGGCGTCGGCCCTGAAGTCCTTCGGTTTGGTGGCGAACAGCTTGGCGAGGGTGACGTGCTTGCCGGTCTTCATCTGGGACTGCAGGCGCCTGAGGCGCTTGGCGGGAATTCTCCCGGTCTCGAGCTTCCTGCCGTCGAACTTGCTGTTTTCGAAGTAGACTGCAAAGCCCTCGTTGAGCCAGATTGGCAGGGTGCGCGCTCCCCAGACCGAACTGACGAACTGGTGCGTGCCCTCGTGCATCAGCACGGTCTGGGGGTGTTCGCCGTAGAGCTTCTTCCAGACGACGCAGATGCTGCCGCCGTACTTGGTGGCGTAGAAGCCGATGACCGTCTTGCGCAGGTTGTACTTGCAGTGATTCTGGGCCCAGGCGGCCATTTCCTTGTGGGTTCGGAACACGTTGATATTGGCCTTGCGCGTGCCGCCTGCGCCGAAGAGCCGGCAGTAGTGATAGTGAACCGCGTCCATCAGGACGCCGACGTACTCGGCGACCTCGGGGGAGGTGTTGGTGCGCACTCTGTAGCAGAGAGAGTTGTGGTGGAAGGCCTTCTTCCAGTCGCGCGCCGGGAAGTCGCGCAGGCGGCCCTTCTCCAGGAATTTCTGGTAGGGGCTCTTGGGCTTCTCGGGTTTCGCGGGCCCGGGCTTCTTCTCGGGGGCGGTCTCGGCGGCCGGCAGCGAAGTGCACAAGATCCCGAGAATCGAGATCTGCAGGCAGATGGCACGGGTTGGCTTCAGTATCACTTCTTCTTGACCTTCCTGCTCCTGCCTGCGGACCGGGGTATGGTCAGGGTTGCCGATCCGCGGGCCTCGTCGACCACTCCGTTGGGCCAGCGGACGTCAAACCGGTACTTCTTCCCGCGGTCCAGGTTGTACTTCCTGCGACTGAGGCTCAGGGTTGTGGGCTGATGATTCCTGCCGCCGGTGGGCATACGCACGTCGCGGGACTGCACCACCTCGCGGCGGCCCGAGAAGCGTACGATGTCCACCTTGGGCGTGCCGGTGCGAAAGAAGAACCTGAAGGTTCCGCCCTTGCAGGTAATAGCGTTCCGGTCCGGCGGGTCGATCTTGACGCGGTCGCTGACCGGGTCGTAGATCGCGCTGACCTTGAGTTGCGGCCGGCCGAACTTGAGCACCGCAACCTTCTTGCCCTCCTTGACCGCGATGCCGAGGCTGCCGCCCTCAAGGATAGCGAGTTGGTCAGCGACGGGGTTGCCCAGCGAGGCGAAGGCGAAGCTGTAACTGCCCACCGGCAGGAGCGAGGGGGCCCGGTCGCCGATGACGTGGTATCCGCCGGAGGGGCCCTTCAGCACCGCGCCGATCAGCAGGCGGTGTCCCTCGCGGTTGGAGACCATCGCGTAGCCGAGCTTGTAGTCCTTGACCGCGGTGAAGGTCATCTTGCGACCGTCGGCGGAGACCTGGAACCCGTACGGCCTCCCGCCGAGCAACACGGTGGAGCCCAGCGGTGCGGCCATTCCGCCGCGGCCGGCTATCACCGCGTCTTCGCCCAGATCGTTGTACCTGCCGTTGCAGTTGTCGTCGACGACCACCACGTTGCAGTCGGCGTACTGGGCGGCGGCCACGGTCATGTTGCGGATCCAGTATTCGCCCTTCCGGCCGGTCCACCTGAAGCACAGCGCCACCGAGTCGGGGCTGCCGTCTTCGGTCTTGACCGGTGCTGTGATAGCCTGGCTGAATCCCTTCGGCGGGATGGCCACACCTATGGGATTCTTGACCTTGCTGTCGGCCGAGACCACCGCCATCAGCCCTCGCCGGAAGACCAGGCTGAGCCCGGGGATCGGCGTGCTGCCCTTGCCGACCGAGACCGTCACCTTGGTGTAGGCCTGGCGTGCGCCTCCGGGCGTAATGAAGGGCAGCCGTCCCATGGCCTGTTTCCCGGCCTTGACCTCGCCGGGTTTGGGCGCCTCCGGTTGCTTCTCCCCGGCGGCGATTGATGGGGCGGCATGGCACAAGAAGAGCAACATGCAGACTGTCGAGCGCATCTTGACCTCTATCTCCTGCTATCGATGACGGCGCCGCCGGGGGCCCTGTCGAGCGACTCGACCCACTTGAGCCACTTGGCGACGTCGTTCCTGTAGCTCTTGCCGCTGATGTACTCCATGGAGTCGGCGGCGGGAACCACCTCACCGCCGCCGACGGACAGGCTGCCGCCGGTCGTCCGGGAGCCCTTGGCGTAGCCGCCCAGCTGGCTGAGGCTCATGCCGGCCTGTCCAGGCAGCGTGTTCTTGGGCTGCCGGGCGATGCAGCCGATCAGCGCCATGTACGCGCGCTTGTCGTGGATCAGCCGGAGGCAGTAGGCCGCCTTGCGCCGGTAGGAGCCGCCGGCGGCGGCGTAGAGTACCATGTAGGTCATGGTCAGGGTGTCGTCGCGGCTCTTGACGCCCTTGCAGATCTCCTTGACGCAGGAGTCGTTGTTCTCCTTGAGCGCGGCCTGGGTCAGCCACAAGCTGTGCGTCTTGGCGTGGGGTTTGATGCTGTTGATCAGCTTTATGCAGGCCAGGCGTTCCCTGTAGTCCTTGAGGTTCATCATGCCCCAGAAAAGGTTCTGGAGAGCCTTGCGGCCCCGGGACGTGTAGTAGTCACGGGCTTCCTTGGCCTTGGCCTTGTCGCTGGCGGCCAGGGCGCGGAGGCGATTACGTTCCTTCTCGGCTGCCAGCTTCGAGCGGTTTCTGGCCTGGTAGGCCGCGTACTGCTCGGGGTTGAGCCACTTGCCCTCGACCTTGACGTAGCCCCTGGCCTTGAGCGCGTCCTCCCTGCTCATCCACTTGTCGCCGACTTTCTCGTGGCCGAGCAGCTTGTGAGCCTCGGCATGGTCGGGCGAGGCCTTGAGCACGGCGTCGAAGTGCTTTGCCGCCCGTCTGTAGAGCTTTCTGGTGCGGCACCACCTGGCGAGCTCGAAGTGCGCCTCGGCGTCTCCAGGCTTGACCCTGGCGGCTTTCTGCTCGTAGAGCTCCCACGGCGCCGGGCCGCGCTCCACGCGTTCGACGCGGTTCTTGGGAAATGGCATCTTCGAGCCGCGCTCGGATATGACGATCACCTGGTCGCCCTTGATCACCACCTTGCCCTCGAACTTCTGTCCGTTCTTGAGGATGACGGTATCGCCGCGTGACAGGCCTGGCGAAAGCAGGAATCCGGCGCAGGCCAGGAGCATGCAAGGAAGGTGTTTCATCGAACTCCTCCATAGGCAGGAGCCGGTCCGCCCGTTCTGATATTATAGACAGTATCAGGCGGGCTGCATTCGAGAAAAACCGGCCCGGACTCGGCTCGTCACATGCTCTTCGAGCGGCTACTTGAGGCGGTAGAGCGTCTCACCCGCCTTACTGATGTAGAGCAGGCCCTCATCTTCCTTATCCTGCCATTCTGCGGGGTTTATGCTCGCAGGATCGCGGTATCCCAGGTTGATGCGCCGACAACGTTCCTGGGGAATGCCGGTGGCCAGGATCACGTTCACGCGCAGCTTCTCGAGGCCGTCGGCATAAGTGCCTGCTCCGCGCACGTGCGTGGAGTGCGCCACCACGCCCCAGGGGAACTTCGAATACTTGTCCCACTGCTTCTGGAAGAAGTCGCGGCAGTGGTAGCCGATCTGGTCGAGGATCTCGCCGTGGGTGTAGCTGACCTCGGTGATGTGCGGGGCGTAGATTATCAGCTCGCCCCCGTCGGCCACCACCGGTTCGAGCTTGTACATGCACTTGCCGCCGGTCCAGAGGTCGTCGTACATCTCCGGGGCGCAGGAGAGCACGCTCCTGAAGGGTTTGTCCTTGTAGACGATGTGCAGGCGGTCGCTCATCGCCGCCGCGGCGCGCCACGCGTCCGGCACTTCGCCAACCTCGAGGCCGACCATCTCCCCGCCGTGGACCACCATGCAGCATCCCGACCTGGGGGTGGCGATCATCGAGGCCGCCCGCTCCACCACCTGGCGTACCGGGGTGTCCGTGCGGCCGATGATGCCCACGTTGGTTATCAGCGCGCCGAGCCAGTGGAACATGTCGATGATCTTCTGACCGGCGATCCCCGGGAAGAGATACTTGTTTCCTCCCGAGAAACCCACTACCTCGTGCGGGAACACCGGCCCGACCAGGATCAGGTGATCGTACTCGTTCACCCGGCGGTTGACCGTTACGGGCACGTCGAGTTTCATCAGGCCGCCGGAGATCTGCTCGATTTCGGCCGCCGGAATGGTGCCGATTTCGACGATCTCGGCGGGGTCCTTCCAGAGGTGGTTGTGAACCGGGAACCTCTCGCGGCGTTCGGCATCGGCGCCGACCAGCCTGGTGATCGCCGCCTCGTCCATCGGAGGGTGGGTGCCGAGCGCCACCAGGAACTCGAGCCTGGAGGCGCGCGGCCCGATCATCTCGCAAAGCAGGCGGTAGAACTGCGCGACCGGCGCGGTTCGAGTGGAGTCGGGGATGACCACCAGCACGTTCTTGCCGTCGAACCGCGCGGGCTCGAGTCCGGCTTCAAGCTTGTGCCTCACCCGGTCTTCGCTCAGCGGGGGCAGTGTCGGCGCGTCAGGCATGTCTTCACCTCTGTACGGGGTCTAAGTAGCGCGGTCCCGCCCCGTTCCCGGGAAGGGACCGCATCTCATTCTCAGGGTCTTGTGCGGGCTCGGCTGCTACTACTACTTCTTCTTTCGGGCGACCTTCTTCTTGGCGGTCTTCTTCTTGGCGGTCTTCTTCCTGCTGGTACCACATCCGCATTTCGTGCACATCATGAGTCTCCTATTTCACGCCGGCGCCAGCTGCCGCCGGGGCATCGCTGACGCCGTCAATATACGCAAGACGGTGCCCTTCTTCAAGGGGGTACTTTGCGTTTGACGCAGTTGTGGGGGTAGTGTGCAGGTCAGGCCTTGATGCGGATGTCTACGCCTACTGGGACGGTCAGCTTGCCCAGTGCGCCGACGGTCTTGGTGTTGGGGTCGGCGATCTCGACGATGCGCTTGTGCGTGCGAATCTCGAACTGCTCGCGGCTCTTCTTGTCGGCAATCGGTGCGCGCAGCACGGTGTAGCGCTCGATCTTGGTGGGCAGGGGTATGGGTCCGTGGACCTTTGCCCCGGTTCGCTTGGCCGCCTCCACAATGGTCTGCGCTGACTGGTCCAGCAGCTTGTGGTCGTAGGCCTCCATGCGGATGCGGATCCTGTCTTGGGCCATTCTCTCCTCGCTCCGGTACCTCTTCAACCTGGGTGCAGTGCCGCTCAATCGGCAAGCAAGGCCGGAATTCTACCGGGGTTATGATGGTTGTCAAGTTCACCCGGGCCTTAGTATGATCATAGCCCGACGACGGGCATCGCGGCGCTTGACAACTGTGGGGTGCTTTATCTAGAATCCGCGGTGGCTCCGGGAACATGGCCCGAGCCGAAAAAGGACAAGCCAGGAGGAATCAGATGCCAGCCAAGGTCAATGCCGAGGAATGCACCGCTTGCGGTCAGTGCGCCGATGTCTGCCCGGTGGACGCTATCAAGGTCGAAGATGTCGCCGTGGTTGATGCCGACACCTGCACCGATTGCGGGGCGTGCGTCGACGAGTGTCCCGTCGACGCTATCAGCCAGTAAGACAGGCTGATACCGGCGGAAGCCGGGAGGGGGCCGGCTGTGGGTACGCCCGCAGCCGGCTTCTTTTTCGGGGGGTGGGGGCAGGTGCGGTAGAGAAGAGAACCCCGTCCGGATGGGCGACAATCTGCTGAAACGAACCGGGCGCGGGGCCCAAGCCCCGCGCCCGGTAACGAGCTGAGCGCGCCGGAGAGCGCAGTTAGGTCTTTTTCCTTGGCTTTCCGGTCTCGATTATGGAGATCACCTCTCCGCTCCCGTCGATTGTGACGGTGAGCGTGTCGATCTGCCAGCCGGCCGCAGTCTTGGTGCCGGTCACGGATACCATTCCCTTGCCCTTGGGGCCGCTCACCGGAAATTGGATGGTTCCCTTGTTGTTGTTGATGTTGACCTTCTTGATGCCACCGTACTTGAGCGGATCGCCGAGCTTCTCGACAACGACGGTGTGCTTCTGGAGCTTGGTGAGAGCGCCGGCATAGAGCTCGGCACCGAGCCCTGAGAAAACGTAGTAGACACCGACCGCGCACCCGCCTACGCAAAGAAGGGCTATGAGACAACCCGCGGCAAGCCACTTGAGCGCGCCGCTGCCCTGCTTCTTGGGTCCACCGGACTGCTCGGGACTCATGCTCTCTCCTTTCGCTCTGTCAAGTCCACCCGGGATATCGCCCCGGATCCTCCTAACGGTGAGGGTAGCGGCCGCACTACCGGCGCGCAAGCAAATAATGGGCGGCGCGGTTCACTGCATGTCCGAGAGCAGGTTGGTGATCACGTGCGCGATCGCCGGCGTGACTATCGAGCCGGTGCGTTCGAACGCCCAGCAGGAGATCAGCCCCATGAGCATTGCACGGACTACCGGCAGGGGGTTCTCGGGAGTGCTGAGGTGCAGCGCCCCGAAGACCACAGCGCAGCCCAGCGCCGCCAGGGGGAACCTGACCCGCAGTCGCAGGAAGCGGAAGAAGACGAACCGCAGGGCAAACTCCTCTGCGAGAGGGCCGAGCAGCCCGCGTGCCAGGATCGCCGAGAGCACCAGCACCTTGTCCACCGGGACGGCCGTCGCCACGCCCTTGACCGGGGTCCGTGCGGCGAGGAAGTGGCCGGCCAGGCCCCAGGCCACTATGAGAATCAGGACGTGCCAGGCCGTTGAGCCGAGGTCCTTGATTTCGAGGTCCTTCCGCAGCCTGGCGGGTCCGTAGACAGTCACTCCCAGCCAGAGCAGCAGCAGTGCCGCGGCCGAGTAGAAGAGGTTGAGGGCGACCTTGTCCCCCGGCCACAGGAAGGGCGTTTTCAGTGCTGCGAGCCAGAGCGCGCAGATCGCCAGCAGAAGCGACCAGCGGCCCCGAAAGCGGCCCCATGGGGGAGGTCGCAGGCGGTCGGGCAGCAGCAGTTCCCGCAGGCCGGAACGCCCGCGGGGCGGGTGTTCCCCGTTCGTGTCCGTCTGATCCGTCACGATTTGCATTATAGAACGCGTTCGCGGATGCGAAAGCACAGGGATGCCGTTCGGGGATCGATTGCCTCTTGACTGGCCCTGGCAGGCGACTAGAATCCGACCTGCTTCGCCAACCTCGAGAACGGGTGCCCGAATGGCCAAGGACCTGCGCAGCATCGTAAAGAAGATCGCGGAACTTCCCACGCTCCCGCAGGTGGTTACCGTGATCCTGTCGCTGATCGACAGCCCGGACTCGTCCGCCGAGGACATCAACAAGGTGATGGAGAAGGACCCTTCCCTGGTGGGGAAGATTCTCAAGCTGGTCAACTCGGCGTACTACGGTCTGCCCAACAAGGTCAACTCCGTCCGCCAGGCCATCGTGATCCTCGGCTTCAGCACGGTCAAGAGCCTCGCGATTTCAGCCTCGGTATTCGACATGTTCGACTCCAGCCGGGAGTCGGGCTTCAGCCGCGAGGAGTTCTGGACGCACTCCATCGGTTGCGGCTGCGTGGCGCGCCTGGTGGGGCACCGCGAACCGGGAGTCGACCAGGAAACCGCGTTCGTGGTCGCGCTGCTCCACGACATCGGCAAGATGGTGCTCGACCAGTACTCTCCGCAGGAGTTCGACAGCATAATTCACCTGGCCAAGGAACGGTCGCTCAGCTTCGAGGAGGCCGAGAAGGAGATTCTTCAGGACACGGGTCACGCCGAGATCGGAGCCTGGGTGGCCGAGCAGTGGAAGCTGTCTCCTGAGCTGATCAACGCGATCCACCATCACCACCAGGTGTCCGCGCTCGAGGATCACGGCACCAAGGTGCTGGCGGCAGTATGTCGTTTCAGCAATTTCATATGCCAGAAGCGCCAGGTGGGGGCCAGCGGCAACTTCAATGAACCTATGATGGACGGCGAGGCTTGGGCGACGCTGTCCCTCGAGAAGGAAGACCTGCCCAAGCTGGTCGAGGCCGTCAACCAGGAGCTGGCCAAGAGCAGCGCCTTCCTGAGCATGGCCGTCAGCGGCTAGTTCCGCCCTCCTTGCTCACCTCAGAGTTCGACTACCACCTTCCTTCTGAGCTGATTGCCCAGCGCCCGCTGGCGGCGCGGGAGCGTTCGCGGATGCTGGTGATTGAGCGCGCCAGCGGCGCAATCAGCGATCGCGAGTTCCTCGAACTGCCGGACCTGCTCAGAGCCGGCGATGTCCTGGTGCTCAACAACACCCGGGTCTTCCCGGCCCGGCTGCACGGTCTGCGGTCGGCAACCGGAGGCGTCGTCGAGGTTCTTTTCCTGCGCGAGCTGGCAGCCGACAGGTGGCTGGCGCTGACCCGCTCCGGAGGCAAACTGCTTGCCGGCGAGGAGCTTGCCCTGGCCGGGGGCGAACTGCGCGTCAGGATTGTCGAGCGCCGCGGCGCCGAGGGGGACGTGCTGGGGTTGCCGCCGGGCTTCGACCTGGCGGCATTTCTCGACGGGCGCGGGGAGGTCCCGCTGCCGCCCTACATCGAACGTCCCGACCCGGCGGAGCGCGATGCCGACCTCGGGCGATACCAGACGGTCTACGCCGCGCACCGCGGCGCGGTTGCCGCGCCCACCGCGGGGCTTCATTTCAGCGGCGAGGTCCTCGCCGAACTCGCCCAGCACGGCGTGAGGCGAGCCGAGCTGACCCTTCACGTGGGGCCGGGAACCTTTCGGCCGGTGAAGAGCGAGCGGGTCGAAGACCACGTGATGGACGGAGAGTTCTACAGCCTCGACGCCGGCGCGGCCGGTGAAATCAACGCCGCGCGCCGCAGCGGGGGGCGCTGCATCGCGGTGGGCACGACCAGCACCCGGACGCTCGAAACGCTGGTATCCGAGGACGGCGAGGTGCTTCCGGGGGAGGGATGGTCGCGGCTGTTCATCCATCCCCCGTATCGTTTCAGGGCCGTGGACGTTCTGCTCACCAATTTCCACCTGCCGCGGTCGACGCTGCTGATGCTGGTTTCGGCCTTTGCCGGACGCGAGTTGACGCAGGCGGCCTACGAGCACGCCGTTCGCCAGCGCTACCGCTTCTACAGCTACGGGGACTGCTGCCTGTTTCTCTGAGCGGGTGTGCATTTCATTTGGACTTGACGCCTCTGTGGGGCGGGTGTTAAATAGCCTAACACCGAAGATTAGGGTTCCTGCGCGGGGTGGGGGCCGGGGGGTACAGCTTCCGCATGAAGGCGGTTCTGTCCGACATCCACGGCAATATCGAGGCACTCGAGGCCGTCTTGGCCGACATCGAGTCCAAGGGCATCAAGGAAATCGTCTGCCTGGGCGACATCATCGGCTACGGGCCCGATCCTCGTGAGTGCCTGGAGGCCACCAAGGGTGTCGACACCCTGATAATGGGCAACCACGAGCACGCCGCGCTGCACCCCGAAACCGCCGAGCAGTTCAACCTCCGCGCCCGCCGTGCCATCGACTGGACCCGCGTCCGGGTGCTGGGCGACCCCAACGAGCCGGACACCGTGCGCGAGGCGCGCCGCCAGCTGATATCGGACTTCAAGATCAAGGCCAACATCGAGGGCATCCAGTACGTTCACGGGTCGCCCCGCAACCCGATCCGCGAGTACATCACGCCGCGCGACGCCCAGGACAAGGCCAAGATGGGCGCGATCTTCGGACACACCGAGGCGGTCTACTTCATCGGGCACAGCCACATCCCGGGTGTCTTCAGTCCCACGGAGGGGTTTACGCATCCATCGGAGATGATGGACATCTACATCCTCGGGGAGGAGAAGGTGCTGATAAACGTAGGCTCGGTGGGCCAGCCTCGCGACGGCAATCCCGAGGCCTGCTACGTGACCTTCGATGTCGACACCGTGGTCTTCAGGCGCGTGGAGTACGACGTCGAGAAGACCGTGCGCAAGATCTACGCGATCAGTGAGCTTGATAATTTCTTCGGGGACCGGCTGCGCAAGGGGAGGTAGGGTTTCTTGCCATACCCCCAGGCGATCATTTCCGACATTCACGCCAACCTCGAGGCGCTGATGGCCGTGCTCGGGGACATCGCCGCACAGGAGATCACCGACATCATCTGCCTGGGGGACATCGTCGGCTACGGCCCCGATCCCTGCGAGTGCGCCGAGGTGATCCGCGCCCGCTCGCGGGTGGCGCTCTGCGGCAATCACGATGCCGCGGTGGCCGGGGTGGCCTTCGGTTTCAACCGTTACGCGCGCGAGGCCATCGACTGGACCCGTAGACAGCTCAAGCCCGGGCTGTTTGCCCTGCCGTCCACCCGCGACCGCTGGGAATTTCTCACCAACCTGCCGCACCGTTACGAGGAGTCCGGCGTGCTCTACGTTCACGGGTCGCCCCGCGATCCGGTCATGGAGTACATTGAAGAGGGCGACACCGTTGACCTGGGTTTCGGGCCCTCGGACAAGATCGTCAAGATCTTCGAGGCGCTCAGCGGCCCTTGCTTCGTGGGCCATACTCACCGGCCGGGGGTCATCACCGCGGACTACGAGTGGCTGAACATCGCCGATCTTCCGGATGAGAGCTGCGACGTCGAACCGGGAAGGAAGGCGATAATCAACGTCGGTTCGGTGGGCCAGCCGCGCGACGAGGACCGTCGTGCCTGCTACGTGGTCTTCGACGGCAACCGCATAACGTACCGCCGCGTAAAGTACGACTACAACCGCACGCGCGAGAAGATGCTGGAAATCCCGGAACTGGACCCGCGCCTGGGCGATCGCCTGGAAGAGGGCCGTTAACCGGCAGGCTCAGCGCGGGGCTTCAGGGCTTCTCGAGCTGCGAGCAGATCTCGGCGGTCACTTCCCCGATGTTCTGGGATCCGTCCACGGGGTGAAGGTTGCTGCGGTAGAAGCGCAGCAGTTCGCGCGTCTTGGAGTTGTACTCTTCAAGGCGGGTCAGCACGTTGCGGGGCTTGTCGTCTTCGCGCTGGTAGAGCATTCCCCCGCAGCTGTCGCAGAGGCCCTCGACTGCAGGGGGGTGTTCCGGACCGTAGCTGTCCCCGCAATCACAGTAGAAGCGCTTGGTAAGCCGGCTGATCAGGACTTCCTGTGCGGCGTTGATGTAGAAGACGTAGTCGATTTCCTCGCTCTCGGCCAGTGCCTCAGCCTGGGCCAAGGTGCGCGGGAAGCCGTCGAGGACGTAGCCCGATTCGCGATTCTCGGCGAGCTCCTTCTTGACGATGATGTTGGTGGTGCCGTCCGGGACCAGCTTGCCGGACATCGTGAACTCCTCAACCTCCTTGCCCAGTTTGGTGCCGCCGCGGATGGCCTTGAGGAAGAGGTCGCCAGTGGAGATGTGGCGCAGTCCGTAGCGCTTGGCCAGCATCTTTGCCTGGGTACCCTTGCCCACTCCCGGGGGGCCCAGAAGGACGATCTTCATGGCTCCGACCTTCGACTTGGCCGCTGCCGGCGGGGGCGGGACGGGGCCGGCGGCCGGCGTTGCGGCGGGCCGGGGCCTGGCCTCGGATTTGGCCGCCGCGCGTGGAGCTGCAGCGACCCTGCCGGGAGCCAGCGAGGCCTCGGTTACCTCGCGGCGACTGGCGAAGGGGGGCATGCCCGGAATCTCCTCGCCGCCCACGCGGGGGTCGCCCCGAACCCATGCCAGGTAGTCCGGGTTGCCGGCCTCGACCGGCAGGGCGATTATCTCGGGAACCTGGTAGGGGTGGACCTCGCGGACCTTCTCGATGACGGTTTCGACGAGTTCGCCCGCGCACTTGATGATCAGCAGCGATTCCTGGGCGGTTTCGAGCTGTCCCTCCCACCAGTAGCGGCTTTCGATGGTCGGCACGGTGCTGACGCAGGCGCAGACCCGTTGTGAGAGGAGATGGCTGGCGATTTCGCCAGCTCGGTCCGGCGGGCAGGTGACGAATACTATTTTGACCATCTGATTCCCCGGCGGCAGCTTACGACACGGCCGACACGCCGGGAAGTATAGGCAGCCGGCCGAGGAGTGTCAAAGAATTTCGCCGGGGCCGGCGGCGGCGCTGCAGGGCCCGGCCAGCGTTATGCCCCGGCGGATCCGCGGGGCTTTTCAGCTTGCCCCTGGCATTCCGCTCGGCTATGTTTTGAAGCACGATGGCCGCGGAAAGAAGAGCCGAGAGCAGAGGACTGCGACCCGGCAGGGGCCGGGGCGTCCTTAGCTTCCTGGAGCAGCACCGCATCCTTCGGGCGGCGGGGATCGGGGTGCTGTCCGCAGCGGCGGCGCTTCTGATGGGCACGATGGGCCTGCTGGAACGTGCCGAACTGGCCACCTACGACATGCGCGTGCGGGCCATGGCTCCCGGAGGTACCAGCGACCTGATCGAGGTCGTGGATTACGATCAGGACACCATCGAGCTTTACCACAAGTGGGGGCGTTTCGGGCTCTGGAACCGAATGGTTCACAAGCGGCTGATCGAGTACATCGCCCGGGGCAAACCGCGCCTGATCGTGTTCGACATCATCTTCAGCAAGGGCAGTAGCGCAGAGGACGAGGAATTCGCCGAGAAGTGCGAGGAACTCGGCAACGTGGTGCACTCCTGCGTCATCTTTGACAGCGTTCTCAACGACCGTGCCGCCGAGCGGAACTACCCGTTGCCGCCCCCTGCTGTGATCGAGAAGCTCTCGCTGGAGAAGCGCCCGTGGTTCACCCCGGATCGCAACGGAGCCACCTGGCCGTTCAGGGCGGATCCCGGCCGGAATCTTCAGGTGGGGCTCCTCGCCAACTGCCTCGCGGTGGGCTCGATCCATCTCGAAAAGGGCATCGACGGCGTTACCAGGACGGTCAGTCCGGCCGTGGGGCACCGCGGTTACCTCTGGCCTACGCTGTCGATGGCCGCGGCCATGAACCACGTGGGGGCCAGGCCCTCTTTTGAGCCCGGCGAATTGCAGCTTGGCGAACACAGGTTTCCTCTCGACGCCGAGGGGCGCAGGCACGTCTTCTGGTACGGTCCGGGAAACGAGGAGCAGGGCGGACTACCGGCGCGGTACCCGGTGACCGCGGCGTTCCGGGCGCTTCTCAGCGAGAGCGCCCTGCGCCGGAAGGCCAGCAGGGGCACTCCTCTGCCCAAGGGGTTCGTGGACCCGGGTCGTTTCCGGGACAAGATCGTGCTGATCCACACCGGGGCCGCCGGATCTCACGACATACGCCGGACGCCCTTCGGCAACGAACCCGGGGTTTACATCCACGCAGCGGCGCTCGAGAGCCTGGTTCGCGGGGACTCGGTGCTCCGGGCCGGCAACTGGAGCGCAGCCATGGCTGCCGGGTTTCTGGCCCTGCTGGTTGCCCTGGCCTTCCCCGGGCAGGGCTGGCGTGCGGCGCTGAGGGGGACCGGGGCGTGGGTGCTGCTGGCCGGCGGGTACGCGGGAGCGTGCTACTGGGCATACTCCCAGATGCACGTGTGGCTGGGGCTCGTGGTTCCGCAGGTCTCCGGGGGAGTGTCGCTGGCCACCTCGTTGCTGGCGGGCTATCTGGTGGAAGGTCGCAGAGCCCGGCGGTTGCGCCGGGGAATGAGCCGGTTCCTGTCACCCGAGGTCCTGGCCGAGGTCGCCGATGAACTCGACAACCTGCGCCCGGGCATGGGCAAGCGCCACCAGGTCAGCATGATGTTCTGCGATGTCCGCAACTTCACGACGATGAGCGAACGCCTGGAGCCCGAAGCGGTCATGGAGATCCTGGGGATCTACCTGGGGGCCATGACCGACGTGATAATGAACAACGGCGGAACCTTGTCAAAGTACCTGGGGGACGGGATAATGGCCTTCTGGGGCGCGCCGCTGGCGACGCCTGATCATGCCCGGAGGGCCGCGCGTGCGGCGCTGGAGATGATCGCCACCCAGGAGGAGGTCAAGAGGCAGCTGGCTGAAGCGGGCAGGCCGACCTTCGAGATAGGGATCGGCCTGCACGCCGGCGACGCGGTCATCGGAACGGTGGGCTCGGATCGGCGGCTGGAGTACACCGCGATCGGCGACACCGTCAACCTGGCCAGCCGGGTGGAGTCGTTGACCAAGGAGTTCAAGGTGCGCATCTGCGTAACCAGTGATTTCGCGAGGGGTCTCAAGGACGCGTACGAGTTCAGGGAGCTGGGCTCCGTGACGGTCAAGGGGCGCAGCGCCCAGGTCAAGATTCTGGAGCTCAGAGAGAAGGAATCGAGCGAGGAGGCAGAAGCATGAAGCTCAGAAGAGTACCGCGTTCGCTGGCGCTGGCCATGGCCTTGGTGGCCGTCGCGGCGCTGGCGGCGGTGGCGGAGACGGTGTACGTGATCCGCACCACGGCGCCGATGTACAAGGAGAAGGACGAGCTGGACCCCGACAGTGCCGAGATGCTGCCCCACGGCGAGAAACTCGAGCGCCTCAAGAAGGAGGGCAGCTGGAGCAAGGTTCGCAGGCTGAAGAGCAAGACCGAGGGGTACGTCAAGACCCGCAACCTCTCGCGCAGCAAGCCCAAGGGCGAGAAGACCAAGGTGGGCTGGGGCTGGAAGCTGCTGGGAGCCGGCAGTAAGAGCAGCCGGACGACCAACCCGGGCACGGCCGGGGCCGAGGGCCTGGGCGAAGTCGGTCGCGAATACGCCCGCCAGCACAACATGGACGACGCCCGCAAGCTCTTCGAGGCCATCCAGGAAGAGCGCGAGGTCGATCCCAAGGCCCTGCTGAAGTTCCAGAAAGAAGGCAAGGTCGGCGACTTCGCCGGGACGGGAGGTGCGAAGTGAAGCGCTTGGCTGTCGCTTCGATCCCGCTGTTCTCGGTGTGCGCTCTGGTCCTTACCAGCTGCAGCCCGGCGGACATCGGCAAGGCCGCCAACATCTTCAAGAGGACCCAGCCGATCGCCACCAAGGGCGCAAAGGCCCTGCGGCCCCTGACCCTCGATGAGGAGAAGGAGCTCGGGGGAACGGTGGCCTGCGTGGTAATCTCCAAGTTCGGCGTGGTCCGGGACAGGGCTGCCACCGACTACGTCAACCACGTGGCGGTGACCGTGGCCAGCTACAGAGAGCGGGCCTCGCTGCCGCCCCGGGTCCTGATCCTGAACACCGACATGCCCAATGCCTTTGCCTGCCCCGGCGGGTACATGTTCGTGACCAGGGGTCTGCTCAAGCTCTGCCGGGACGAGAGCGAGCTGGCCGGCGTGCTCGGACACGAATTCACGCACGTGTCCGAGAAGCACACCATGAAGAAGCTCAAGACCGCTTCGGGAACCAGTTTCGTCGTCGAGGCAGGCACGGCGCTGGCCGGGCAGGACAAGAACGCCCTGGTCCAGGGCCTGTCCAAGCTGGTCGACAAGGTCGCGGCCCAGGTGCTCAACAACAACCACGGGCGCGAAGCGGAGGTCGAAGCCGACCTCACCGGTGCCGAAATCGCAGCGATGGCCGGTTACGACGGCGAGGGCCTGGGGCGCCTGGTCGAGCGCATGCCTGCCACCGGTCCCACCAGCGCCTGGAAGGAGAATTTCGGGAAGTACAAGAGCGGCGAGACCCGGGGCCAGATGATCCGCAAGGTCATCGAGAAGAAGGGTCTCGGCGGCGGGGCCAGGAACGCCGCGCGTTACAAGCGGGAACTCGCCAGGATTCTGGGGTCCTGAGTACTCTCAACACACAAGACAGCGGGGCGCTGCCTGATGCGGCGCTCCGCTGTTCTGGGATGCGTTTTGAATCAGTTGAAGACGCTGGCGCAGGAGCCCAGGGTCATGCAGGCCGCGCCCTGCCCGCTGTGATTGCTGTCGCAGGCGCCGGTCAGCACCTGTAGCTGTTCCTGGTGCAGGAGGGCGGGGGCGTCGAGAAGGCGGCCGGTGGGCGCCTTCTCGGCTCGTTGCGAGCGGGTGGTGCGTTCGCCGGGCAGGTCCCGCCATTCCATGAGGCCGGCTTCACTCATCACGGAAGCGAATTTTTCGACTTCCGCGGCGGCCGCTTCGGGCTCGAGCCCCCGCGCTGCGGCCAGGGCGGCGGCGAGTTCGCCGTGGTCCTGCGAGCCGTCGGCGAGTTCCCAAACGAGGGCCCCCGCCGGATTGAGCGACCAAACCCTGCCGGCGCGCGGGGACACTATGACTTCCTCTTCGCCGATACGCCGGCTGGCCAGCCCTTTCGCGTGCGTCAGATACCTGGCCATGTCTCCTCCTCCTATCAGCGCTGGAAGGTGGGCAGGTACTGATAGGGAATGGCCAGGACCAGCACCTCGCAGGAGGTGCTGTAGACGCCGCCGTAGCTGGTCCGGCCGCGGGTCATGCTTCCGTCGGTCTGCTGGCACTTGATGATCTCGTCGCGGAACTTGGGGTAGTGTTTCGACCAGTCGGGGTCCCCGGCCTGGTATAAGGCCTGCCCCAGGTAGAGATCGGTGTAGTGCGGGAAGTAGTTGCGGCCCTTGCCGTCGCCCTTCATCATTCGGCGCAGGTAACCCAGAGCCTTGCGGGCCTCCTTGGATTCGCGCTGGCCCAGTCCGCAGAAGACCATCACCCCCGCGGCGCTGAGCGCCGGGCGGCTGCTGCGCTGGCCCATGGAGTAGGCAATGCCGCCGTCGGCGCACTGGCTCTTCTTCATGTACTCGATGCCCTTGTCGATGGTCTTCTGGGGCACGTTGATCCCCGCCTGGCGAGCGGCCCAGATGGCCTGGACCTGAGTGACGGTGATCGAGCCCTCGTGGGACTGACTGGCAACCGGCTGGTAGTACCAGCCGCCGGTGGTGCTTTGCGTGCGGCAGGTGAGGCGCACGCCCTTCTGGACGCTCCTGCGCAGCTTCTTGGAGAGTTTGGGATCGCTGGTCATGCCGTAGACCTCGGCCATGAAGTGCAGGGCGTAGCCGTGACCGTGCATGCTGCGCCCACCGGCGTCGGCGTAACAGCCCTCCCGGTCCTGGAGCTTGAGCAGGAACCTCGCTGCGCGCTCAACGGTCTTGGCGTGCTTGCCGCGACCCGGAACGTGACCGGCTGAGAGAAAGGCCAGGCCCGCCAGGCCGGTAATGGCTGCGCGGTGCTGACCGCCGTTGGCGCTGAAGGAGCCGTCCTTGCCCTGCTGCTTGGCGATGTAGTCAAGGCCGCGCTGGATGGCCCGCGCGGCCTTGGCCGTCACCTTGAGATCGGCATGGGTTCCGGTGCCGCGAGCGCTGGCCCCGGCGGTTCTCTTCTCGTCGTTGTCCTTGCCGGCCTTCGCGGGTTTTCCCTTTTCACCTCCACAAGCCACGGCCGCAGAAGTGAGTAGCAGGAAAGATGAGAGGATCAGTGAGTATCGAGCCATGATGTTTCCGCCCCTTTCACGTTCTATTATACCCCGCGCCCCGCGCTTCGGTCAACAGGCTCGGGAACAGATCTCCGGCTGCACTGGCCGCAGGTGCCCGGAGCTCACCGGGCAGGATCAGCGCTGGAATGTCGGCAGGTACTGATAGGGAATGGTCAGCACCAGGGTATAGCAGGAGGTCCCGAATATCGGACCGTAGTTGCTGGTCCAGGTGCCGTCGTGTCCCTGGCGCTTGATCAGTTCGTCGCGCAGCTTGGGGTAGTGCTTGGACCAGTCCGGGTCGCCCGCCTGGTATAGCCCCTGGCCGAGGTACAGCGTGGTGTAGTGATCGAAGCTGGTCAGTCCCCGGTAGGAACGGACGTTGCCCTTCATCATCTTGCGCATGTAGTTGATGGCCTTGGCGGCCTCCCTGGTCTCGCGGCGACCGAGCCCGCAGAAGACCATCACGCCGGCCACGCTCAGTGCGGGGCGCGATCCGTTCATGCCCAGGCGGTAGGAAATGCCTCCGTCCGGCTGCTGGCTCTTCTTCATGTAGTCGATGCCCTTGTCGATGGTCTTCTGGGGCACGTTGATTCCGGCCTGTCGGGCGGCCCAGATGGCCTGGACCTGGGTGATGGTGATCGAGCCCTCGTGCCCCCGGGCAACCGGCTGGTAGATCCAGCCGCCCTCGGGGCTCTGGCAGCGGGCGGTCAGGCGCACGCCCTGCTGGACGCTCCTGCGCAGCTTCTTGGCGAGCTTGGGATCGCTGGTCATGCCGTAGACCTCGGCCATGAAGTGCAGGGCGTAGCCGTGGCCGTGCATGCTGCGTCCGCCAGCGTCGGCGTAGCAGCCCTCCCGGTCCTGGAGTTTGAGCAGGAACTTCGCCGCGCGTTCGACGGCCTTGGCGTGCTTGCCGCGGCCGGGCACGTGGCCGGCGCTCAGCAGGGCCAGCCCGGCCAGGCCGGTCATCGCCGCGCGGTGCTGGCCGCCGCTGCCGGAGAAGGAGCCGTCCTTGCCCTGCAGTTTGGCCATGGCATCGCAGGCCCTGGTAATTGCCCGGGCCTGCTTGGCGGTTACCTTGAGCTGTGCGTGGCTCCCGGTGCCGCGCTGGACCTTGCTACTGTCTCCGCCCTTGTTGTCCTTCTCCGCCCCGCCGGCCTTCTCGCCGGAGCTCTTCTTCCCGCTTTCGCCGGCAGGTTCTCCGGCACGGGCCAGGATCAGGCAGGCGGCCAGCATGACCGAGAAGAGGGCGAGCGCGACGTGACGTGTCTTCATGGGTTCAACTCCTCAATCGCTGTCCTGTTCCAGCAGGCCTTTCTTCAACGGCCTGCCAGGTACCGCCCCCCGAAATCGGCGGTGAGGGTTTCTAACACGCCATAGCGGCTGCGGTCAGGGAACTTCCTAACGACAGAGGCTTTGCGCAGAAACGTGCCCCCTGTGCCCTGAACCTGGCCGGTGCAGGGTCATAAGTCACGTGTTCAGGAGTCTTGCTCGGCCTTGCTGAGTAGCTCTGCCATCAGGCACACGTGCTTGCGCTCCTCGGCGACCAGTTCGCAGAAGATCGCGCGCACCTCGTTTCCGCTGGCGCTCTCGGCGCAGAGCGAGTAGTACAGCACGGTGTCCTTCTCGCACTGCAGCGCGAAACGCAGTGCATCTGCCACAGTTGACATCCCCGCGGCCCTGCCTTCGGCCAGGTCCGGCTTGGGGAAGACCTTGCAGGAGACCAGCGCCTGTATGTAGGCGTCAACGTCGGGCTCGTCCCAGTACTCCTCGGTCTTGGCTCGCGCCAGTTCGCCGGCCATGTCCGAGAAGGTCTCAAGGTGCTTCTCTTCCTCGCCGGCCAGCATCGCAAAGGTGGACTTCAGAGCGGAGTCCTCAACCGCTTGCTCGGCGGCTCGGTAGAAATCGCGGCCCTCGCGCTCCATGCCCTGGGCGAGCTTGACGGCCTCGATGTCGCTGAAGGCTGTAGGGGTGGACATGTCAGCCTTCCGCTAGCCGGACAGCGACTGGACCTTCTCGAGCAGCGCGGACTTGCTCTGGGCGCCGACCAGCTTGTCTACCATCTCGCCGCCTTTGAAGAAGGCCACGGTGGGAACACTCATAACCCCGTTGGCCGCCGCGGTGTTGGGGCACTGGTCGACGTCGGCCCTGCCCACCTTGATGCCCTCGGGTGCCTCGGCGGCGAACTCGGCGAACGTTGGCTCGAAGGCCTTGCAGGGCCCGCAACAGGCACCGAAGAAGTCCACCACGGCCACGCCGTCGTGCTTCAGAATCTCGGCATCGAAACTGTCGTCGGTAAGATCGATCTCTTCAGCCATTGCCTCTCTCCTTTGCTCGTTTCAACGGGCTCAGTTCTCACGGTAGATCACGTCGTCGTAGAAGCGTTCCAGGCGCAGCTTGTGGGCCTTTTCCTGGGTCGCCAGAAAGCGGCACATCTTCTTGATTTGCGGGCTCTTAACCGCGTTGGCCATCGCAGTGTAGGCCGAGATGGCCTGGACCTCGCGCTTCATCGCGTAGATCAGCACTTCCTGAAACGAAGCCCTGGCGCTGAGCTTCGCCGGCTTGAGGTACTCGGTGATGTGCAAATCGGCCGCCACGCCGGTGATCTTCTCGTTGATCTTCTTCCGGCCCCCGGCCACGTCAGAGACCATCTTCACGTGGCGCTTTTCCTCGGCGGCCAGGTCCTTGAGCAGTCCGCGAGCGGCGGCGTCGTCGATCTTCCCGGACAGGTCGCTGTAGAGCTTGTGCGCGGCGCGCTCCTTGGCCGCGGCCCTCTTCAGTACCTCCTGCACCGTGAAGCCCTTTTTCTTCCTGCCCCTCGGGGGGGGCTTCTTCGCTGCTTTCTTCCTTCTATCTGCCATTTCGGTCTCCCGGCTGTACCAAGCTTCCTTCCCAATTATACAAGGCTGCGGCCCCTTTTCTTCCCGACCCGCGTGGCTTTCAGGAAACGGCGCTCCAGGCGGTGCCCGGCGCGAAACCCGGCCTTGACGGTGTGTACCGTAACCGTTCCTCCGGCGCTGAAGGCGTGGCCCCCGGCCAGGCCCTCGTTGCCCGCGGCGGCCCTGGCCAGATGCCAGGCCTGGCGTTTCCTGTCCAGCGAGCGCACCGAGAAGACCTGGCGGCCTTCCCAGTAGCCGTGGGCCAGAGCGTACCTTACGCCTTCGAGGCGCACGAGGTGATCCACGGCGCTGGCCGGCCCCTCGCGTCCGGCCAGTTTGCCCATGGCGGTGACCACCGCTCTGATCTTCTGGCCGTAGTAGCGCGCGCCATCGAGAGCGTCATTGAGCATCCGGTAGGTGTAAAGCGGCAGTCGCGGTCGCTCGATGCGCGCAAGCGTCCGGTGGTCCACCAGCGGGAACAGCCAGCGGTAGGCGGTCTCGTCGGCGCGGGCTGCCTCGCGGCCCAGCGCCTGGGTGTCGGTCTTGATGCCGTAGAAGAGCGCGGTGGCCATCTTGGCGCTGACCCGCAACCGGGCGGCCAAAAGCAGTTCGCTGGCCATGGTGGACGTTGCCCCGCAGCTGCGGCGCAGGCGGGATCCCAGCCCGAGTGTCGAGGCCCCGTAGTGATTGTCGAGGACCGCGGTCACTTCCTCGGGGGTCTCTACCGGATTGTTTCCCCCGCCGGGCGAGGCGTCCACCAGGACCACCGCCTGCTTGCGGCTGAAGTCCAGCGCGCTCAGCGGGCGGGCGGGCACGCCCAGCAGCTTGACCATGGCACGGTTCTCGGGGCGGTCGATCTCGCCGGAGTAGGCGAGCCTGGCGGCAGTCCGCAGCTTCCTGCGGCAGAGCTCGGCCAGCGCCCAGCCGGCGGCCAGGGCATCGGGGTCGGGGTAGTCGTGGGGCAGGATCAGTACGCGGTCCTGTCCCTTGAGCACGCGCGAAAGGCGCGCCCAGGCGCGCTTGCCCCATGCGGTGGCGGCGGGTTTCGTGGCGGCCAATCGCGCTCCCTTTTCAGCATTTCCCCACGGGCGGCGGCAGTCTAGCGGACGGCCTTCATCTTTGCAAGCAGTGCGTCCGCATCGAGGAAGCCCACCACCCGCTCGGTCAGTTTCCCGCTGGCCCCGTAGAGGAATATCGCCGGGACTCCACGGACAGACAGCTCCTTGCCCTTTGTCGAGACGCTCTCGTCACCCCATGAGAGGTTGGCTTCCAGCAGCAGGAAGCGCTTCGACTCCTCGACGATGCGCGGGTCGGGAAAGGTGTCGTTCTTGAGCTTCTTGCAGTAGTAGCAGTTGTCGGAGCGGAAGTAGAGCATCACCGGTCTGCCGGCCTTTCCGGCCCGCTCGATGCCCTGGGGGCTGTAGCGTTGCCACGGGAGCCCTGCACTCCTCGGCGGATGGGCCGCAGGCGGCAGCACGTAGTCCAGGCCGCCCGTCCTGTATGCGAAGCCCAGCAGGAGGTAGGCGGAGAGGACCAGCGCTATGCCTGCAATTCCAGTGACGAGCGCCTTGATGCGGATCGACGAAGCCTTTACCTTGCCCGCGACCAGCAGCAGAACGACGCCGGCTGCTGCTGCGACCACGACCACGCGCCACTGGAAGAGCGCGGCCGGGATCAGATCCCTCGCGAAGTAGATGCCGAATGCCGCCAGCACTACCGCGAAGACGTACTTGACCGTGTCCATCCAGGCGCCGGGGCGGCTGAGCAGACCGGGAAATATCCCGGCCACCAGTAGAAGAGCGCTCATGCCCCAGCCGAAGGCGAAGAGGCTGAGACCGCCGACAATCACGTTGCCGGTCTTGGCCATGGCCACGAACAGCGCAGCAAGCGGGGCAGAGACACAGGGAGAGGCGACCAGCCCCATGACCAGCCCGCTGACCAGCAGCATCGGCAGGCTGCCCGCTCCCTGGAAGCGCCCGAGCCCGGCGGTGATCGCCCCCGGCAACTTCAGGTCGAAGGCCCCGAACATGCTCAGGGAAAGCGCCGCCATGACCAGTGCGACAACCGCCAGCGTAGCGGGGTGTTCCATGTAGGATGTCATCGCGTCGCCGGCCAGAGCGGCGACCACGCCCAGTAGCGCGTAGGTGGTCGATATGCCAAAAACGTACACCAGGGTGTAGAGCACCAGGGCCGGCCTGCCGGGCTTCTTCTCGCCGGATCCGGCGGCCCCGCCAATCAGCGCGACGGTCACCGGTATCATGGGGTAGACGCACGGAGTGAAGGCAACGACCAGGCCCGCCACGAAGGCCCCGATGATGCTCAGCCACCCGCCGGATTCGATGGCCCTCTCGGCCCAGGTCTTCTTCCCGGCAGCCGTGTCCCCTGCAGGACCCTTCGGCTGCGGCTCGGTCCCGGACACGGGCGGCGAAGACTCCGGCGCGGGCCTGTTCGCGGTTGAGTCTGAAGATACGGGGATTACCAGCGGAATGCTGCTGGACTCGGGTGGGAAGCAGGTCGTCTCGGTGCAGCCCTGGAAGGCGACCTCGAGTACCAGGCTGAGCGAGGGACCGCGGACCTCGGCCGGCAGTTTAAGCGACACGTTGAACTGCACGGGCTCGGAGTAGAACTCGACCTGTTTCCCGAGCAACTCGTCGTACTTCTTGTGTCCGGCCGGCAGCTTGAGCCCGCTTACGCTGACGCTGGCGGTGCTCCTGCCCGATACGGACACGCTGATCTGGTCGCGATAGAGCTTGACGCCCTTGCCGGGCGTCACGGTGACACCGACGGTTGCCGTTCCTCCCGGGGGCAGGGATGACTGCAGCAGTCTGGCGGTTACGTCGGCGGTCCTGTCTTCGGCGCAAACGGCGCTGGGTACGAACGCTGCCCCCAGCAAAGTGATTGCCAGCAGGCATCGGCTGGTTGTCGAGAGCATGGTAGACCTCCTGATGGCGCCCTTCGAATCCTGAATGATGATAGCCGGAAGCGGTATTCCCGAAAAGGGCGTCCGCGCAGATTTGCCGAAATCCGTGGCCTCAGGTGTAAGCCCTTTCGCGTCCACAACTTGACTCTTTGCTCCGGCGGCTGTTATAATCCTTCACGAGGTGCAGAGCAGATGATCAGCGGAACTCACAAGAGCTGTCTCGACGATGGCGTACTGATCCTCAACCGCTCCTGGCTGGCTGTACACGTCGCCAGCGTGAGGAGAGCGGTGTGCCTCATGGCACTGGGCCACGCCCGGGCCGTGGACCCCGAGGACTTCAACACCTACGACTTCGACAACTGGATGGAGCTCTCGGAGGGTGGCAACGGCGACTGCCTGCACGCGGTCAGCTTTCTCTTCCGTGTTCCGGAGATTATCGTGCTGACCGCCTACGACGGTCGCCAGTCGCGCGGGCTGAAGCTCAGCCGCCGCAACGTCATGGAGCGCGACGAGTACACCTGCCAGTATTGCGGCAAGCGCCTCGATGCCGGTAAACTGACCATCGATCACGTGATCCCCCGCAGTCGTGGCGGGCAAACGGTCTGGGAGAATGTGGTTGCCGCCTGTACGCACTGTAATGACCGCAAGGGCGATCGCTCGCTGGAACACGTCGGCATGAGCCTCAAGCGTTCTCCCCGGCGTCCGCGCTGGGTGGCGGGCCTTGGCCTGCGCCGCGGCTACGCCCGCAAGGAGAGCTGGCAGCGTTTCCTCGCCGGCACCCCCGGCGGCGGCGTGATCGTGGCCTGACCGCCCCGCTCATTTCCAGGCGGGCAATACTCGCTATCGCCCTGGAGGTCAGCCGTTATCGGGTCGGGGGCGGATGATTGACACTCGGCGGAAGTCGGTTAGACTCAGTGAGATGGCGGAAGACAAGTCCGGTACCCTGACGGGTCAGCGCCTCGGGGTCTACCAGCTGGTCAGCAAGATCGGCCAGGGCGGCATGGGCGCGGTCTACAAGGCGCGCGACGTGTCGCTGCAGCGCACGGTGGCCGTCAAGGTGCTGCCCGCCTCGCTGGCCGCAGACCAGACCTATGTCAAGCGCTTCGTGCGCGAGGCCCGGGCGCTGGCCAGGCTCAGCCATCCCAACCTGGTCCACATCTACCACGTGGGCCAGAAGGACGGCCTTTACTACTTTGCGATGGAGCACGTGCAGGGCAAGACCCTGCACGAGATGGTGCGGGCCTCGGGCGGCCTGACCGTCGGCGAGTTCATGAGAATCGGCGGAGGGGTGCTGGCCGCGCTGCAGAAGATCCATTCGGTGGGGCTCACCCACCGTGACGTGAAGAGCAGCAACGTCATCATCGAGGACGAGACCGGCCGCGCAGTGCTGATGGACTTCGGCCTCGCCAAGGACCGCAGCAGCGATGAGAGCGAGCCGGCGCTGACCAGCGCGGGCGTGGTCCTGGGCACCCCGGAGTACATGAGCCCCGAGCAGTGCGAGGGCCTGGAGGTCGACGCCCGCAGCGACATCTACTCCTTCGGGATCATGGCCTACGAGATGCTCGTGGGCAAGATGCCCTTTACCGGCAAGTCGGCGATAGCCGTGCTGCGCAAACAGGTTGACGAGGCGCCGCCGACGCTCAGCGAGAAGCGCGCGGAGCTGCCGCCAGAGCTCGATGCCATAGTCGACAAAGCGTTGTCGAAGATCCCGGACATGCGCTACGGGTCGGCCGCGGAGATGGCAGCCGACCTGGTGCGCGTGGGCCAGACCCCGGAGCTGTCGGAGTTGGCCGCCTCGGCGCTGCCGGCTACCGCCCGGACTATCGTCAACGCCCGGGTCCTTTCCGGCAAAGCGCCGATGACTCCGACCGAGCCGACGATGGCGCATGCTCCCGAGCGCGGCAGGCCAGCCGGCAGGAAACTCGCGCTGCTGATCGGCGGGGCCGCGTTGATCGGAGTTCTGCTGGCTCTCTTCCTGCTGGGAGGTCGCGGGTGTCGTGGACGCAGGAAGCCGCCTCCTCCCGTGGCGGGGATGGTCGGCAAGCTCGTGCAGCGCGGAACCGGCAAACGCGTTCGGGTGCGTTTCCTGAGCATAGAGGGCGTGCTGGCCGAAATCCAGGAACTGGACGAGAAGGGCGCTGCTGTGGGGACCCCCGTGAAGATTGACCTGCGCAAGTTCGGCTTCATCGAGGTGGAGCCTAAGCCGAAGCCGAAGGGCTCTTCGCCCGGACACAAATAGCCTCGCAGAATGGATTCAGAAGCCAAGGAAGATTCCAGAAGCCGGGCGATTCCGCTCTGGCTGGTGCTGCTGTTGCCGGCGCTGGCGTATCTGGTGGCGACCGGACTGGACTACGGCAGTCAGGCGGTCAACGGTCCGGACGAGCCGCGTTACGCGGCAGCCGCTCGCGAGATGATCCGCGGCGGCGACTGGCTGGTGCCGCACTTCAACGGCAGGGTGCGGCTCGAGAAGCCCATCCTGCTCTACTGGTCCTGCGGGTTCTTCTCGCTGATCTTCGGCGTCGGTCCGCTGGCCTGCCGGTTGGGGCCGGTGCTGGCCGGCCTGGGAACGGTGCTGGTTACCGCGGGGTTGGCCTCGCGAATCTACGGCCGGCGTGCCGGGCTGCTTGCCGGTATGATCCTCTCGACGACGTGGTTCTTCCCGCAGGTGGGGCGCACGGTGCTCACCGATATGCCCCTGACCTTCTTCACGGTGGCGGCCGTGGCGCTGATGCGCGTTTCTCTCGAGGAAACGGCCTGGACGCGACGCCGGAAGCTGCTGTTGTTCGCGGCTTACCTGCTGTGCAGCATGGGAGTGCTCACCAAGGGGCCGGTGGGGCTCTTCCTGCCGCTGGCGATCATGGCCTGTTGGCTGGGGTGGGCGGGGCGGCCGTTCTCGTTCGTGGGGGTGCTGCCGCTCTCCGGGACGCTGACCACGAGTCTGGTCGCCGGGCCCTGGTATCTGGCCGTATACCTTCGCGGGGGGGAAGCGCGCGAGGGGCTACGGGAGTTCTTCGGGCACGAGAACTTCGACCGCATGTTCCATTCGTTCGACCATATCGACGTGCCCTGGAAGTACGTTACGACTTCCGTGCCCCAGGGGATGATGCCCTGGACGATGCTGCTGCCGGCCGGGCTGCTGGCCTTCTGGTGGTTGGGGCGCAGGCCCGCGCCACCGGGCAAGGCCGCCGAGACCACCGAAGTGACCTTCCCGGCGATGTGGGCCGCCGCGGTGGTGGGTGTGTTCAGCGCCAGCGGGCAGCTGGGAGTCTGGCCGTGGGTCGTTCTGTGCGGCGTGCTGTTCGTGGTGCTGGCGGTGCTGTTCATGCGCGGCAAGGAGCGCTACTGGAAGTGGATCGCACTGGCGAGCTTCTCGGTCTTCGCCCTGGTGGTCGGCTACGTGCCGGCCGGTGGTGGGGAACCGGGTGGTACGACTCGATCCTTCTACGTTCTGGCGGCCTACCCGGCGCTGGCGATGGCTGCAGCCTGGGCGATCGACCGTCTGCTCTCGGCCGGGTCCGAAGAGGTTCGCTGGTCCCGGCGGCTGGTGCTGGCCGTGCCAGCGCTCTGCGCGACGGCCCTGCTGGTGGTGGGGGGCGTCGTCGCCGTGGAGCGTTTCGCGCCGGAGTCCTCGCCGCTGGTCAAGCCCATCCCGGACTTCGTCCGGTCGGTCTTTTCCGGTGCGCCGCTGCTGGATCGGCCGGTGCCCAACATAGACGAGTATCGAGCGCTGCCCGGCTACTCGACCTTGTGCTGGCTGTTGCTGTGCGGCTGCACGGTTTCGGGAGCTGCGGCCCTGGCGCTGCTGGTCGCGCGCCGGCGCCTGGCGGCCTTCGTGGCAGTTGCGCTGGGCATCTCGACGGTGCAGGGCTGCTACTGGGGCGGGGCGATCCCGATGCGCGACCGGTTGGCCGGCATCGAGAGCTTCTACGCGAAGATCGGTGCCGCGATGACCGACGCCGAAGCGCCGGTAATCTCCTACGACCTGCCCTCGTACGCCGAGGCGGTCTACCACCTGGATCGACCCGTGGCACGTCTCTCGCACAAGGCCCGCGGCGGCGCGACTCTGAAGGAGGTCATGGTCGCGAAGAGACCGCGTTACCTGATCATCCGCCGCAAGCACTTCAAGCGCCACCGGGAGCTGTTCGCGGGGCGCGGAAGGGTCCTGGTCGGCAGGGCCGACCGCAAGCGCAAGTCCTACGCCCTGCTGGCAATCGACTGGCCCGAGGTGGCGAATCAGCCGGCAGCCAATCCCGATAACGGTTCCTGATACCCCTTCCTGACTGGTGCCGGTTGCGGGTGTGGCCGGCTGCTATTCAGCTGCTCTGGTGGCCAGTTCGGTGGGCTGGGCCATGCGGACTTTCGGGGAGTGGGCGCCGCAGGAGTCGGTGTCTGTGACTTCGTCGCGGTCCGAGCCGTAGAACCCGAACTCCTGGAGCACCGCGAGCTTGGGCAGCACGTTGGCCTCCAGGTCGTAGTGGAAGAAGCCCGGGAAGATCCGGGGGTTGTCACGTATGAAGTCGAAGATTCGCCGGTGTTCTTCAGGGGTCTGGCAGCGCGCACCGCGCAGGACCTCGTGCCCGGTGATCATGTACTCGGGGAAGAGCTCGGGGCAGAACTCCAGCCTGCCGCTGTCGGCCACGTCGCGGTATATCTCGGTCTGTGGCAGGAAGCAAAGCAGGCTGGGGAGTATACGCGCACCCATCGCGCGAAAGCTGACCATCTGGAACACCGACTGGTAGAAGTCCTCCATGGTTTCGAACGGGAAGCCCCAGATGTAGAAGCAGTCGGTGCGGTCAAAGATGGTCACCGCCTTGCTCACGACCTCCACCGCCATCTCCGCGGTGAAGCCCTTCTTGGTCAGTTCGAGCACCTTCTCCGAACCGCTCTCGATCCCGTAGCGGATCTCGCAGCAGCCGGTGTCGGCCATGGCGCGCATGGTCTCCTCGTCGGTGAGGTTCACGCGCCCGAAGGCCTTCCACTTGATCTTCAGGCCCGAAGCCACCAGCTTCTCGCAGAACTCCACCACGCGCTTCTTGCCGCTGACGAAGAACTCGTCCTGGAACAGGAACAGTTCGACGCCGTGCTGCTCGTGGAGTTCCTTCATCTCGGCGATCACGTGATCCGCCGAGCGCGAGTAGCTCTCGAGGTCCCACACCGGCGCCACCGAACAGAACGTGCAGGGATAGGGACAGCCCCGGCTGGTTACCATCCCGTAGCCCTCGTAATCTCCGACGGTGATGTGCTCGAAGGCCGGCGCGGGGATGCTGTCGAGGTCCTTGATGCGGTCGGCGTGAGGGTTCTCGATGTAGGCATCCTCGCGGATGAAGCTGATTCCGGGGACGGTGGAGAGCGGGCCGCCGTCCTTCAGCGCCCGGATCAGTTCCGGTCCGGAGATCTCGCCTTCGCCGCGGGCGATGACGTCGATCCAGGGGCAGGCGCGGAGGATGAGTTCCTCGACGCTCTTGGATCCCACGCCTCCGAGGACCACGGTCTTGCCCGGGTTGGCCTCCTTGAAGCCCTTCAGGGCAAGAAGCGTAAAGGGCAGAAGGTTTGCCATGCAGCTGGCGCCGAGGATGTCCGACGAGTCCGAAAGGAAGCTGGCGATGGTCGAGGGATCGAAGGGGTCTTCGCACTCGTAGGTCTGGTAGTCGCGGAAGTCGACGGAGAGCCCCGCGCGCTCCAGCGCCGCGGTGAGGTACAGCGGACCCAGCGGGAGATGCTTCTCGCGCTCGGTGCGGCCGTCGGCGTAGCGCACGAAGAGCATGTTGAGATTGACGAGCGTGATGTCTGCGGTCACGGTGCCTCCGATCTACTTCTCCGGGCTGTAGAGCTTGGGGTCACGCGGGGGAATGCCCGGCGCGATCCTGTAGATTCGCTTCTGCTTCTTGCGCGTCTCGACGATCCACTTGGCCAGCAGGGGCGGAACTGCCTTGATCGCCTCGACCAGCTTCTTTTCGGTTTTGGGCTGCTCGAGCTTGCTCAGCCGTGACCAGTCGGGCGCGATGAAGACGACGGCGGGCAACTTCTTGACGATGCCGTACTTCTTGAGCGCCGCACTATAGGTCGCGAGTTTCTTCCTATAGGCGGCGATCTCCTTCTTCTCCTTGGGCGTAAGCTCGCGCGCCGCGGCCATGAAGCCCGGAGCGGAAGGTTTGAGTACCTTGACCGCGAGCACAGACGAGTTCTTCACCGCCTTGCGGAACGCCTTGGAGTTGGCGAGACAGATCTTCTGGCTCTTGGCCTCGGGTGAGAGCTTCGGCACGTCGGGGCGCATCCCGTCCGACGCGACCTCCAGGCCGCGGTCGCCCGTGTCTTGGGGGTGGGGGTGCAGGAACACCGCCATCACCGCGCGCCTGGTCTTCTTGGCTTGAGCCACCGCGGCATCCAGGTCGGTCATCCACAGGACCTTGGGTGCCTCGTCGGGAACGTCCGGCCGGCTGCCGGTCGGCGCCGGCATCCCGACGGTGGGCTTGGGCGGAGGAACGTCTGAACGCGCGCCACCCTTGGCGCTGGGACCCTCGGCGGTGTATCCCAGGCCGGTGACCAGAAGGGCAGCAGCGGCCGCGCCGGCGGCAACCTTCCCGACCTGATGGCCCGGCGTCACCCCCGAGCGCGCGAAACCGTCGATCATCCGCCGCAGTGCCTCGGGCGGGATTGAGCCAAGGATGACCCGCTCGCTGGGCGAGAGCTCGATCCCCGCTTCGCTCGCGGCGCCCAGGGGGTCAGCGAGGACCTTCTGGTGCCACTCGGCGTTCATTCCCGCGAGAGCCACGATCTTCTCCATGCCCCTGGGAATGCTGATCTTGCGGTTGCCCTCGCGGCCGCCCGGCTGGGGACCCACGATGGTCGGGGTTGGTTCGTTTACTGAATCGGCGTCGTTCATCCTTCAACTTCCTCCGCTATGAAGGTCGCGATGTGCAGACCTCACCGCGGGCTTAGACGCAGGCCTGGCGACGCGGTTCTCAGGAAATCCGTCAATCGCAGCTACTTCCTCTTCGACGGTGGCACGTCGGGACTGATGCCCCGGGTCCGCGGCGGATCCTCCTCTTCGGGCTCGATGCTCTTGGGGATGTCCGGTCGCGAGCCCTTGGTCGCCGGCGGGGCCGGCTCGGGCTGCTCCGGCTTGGAGGCGGGCACGTCCGGGCGGATCCCGGTGGGCGCCGGAGGTTCGGGTTCGTCACTGCAGCCGGTGAGCGCGGTGGCCAGGAGCGCCGCGGCGGCAGCACCCGCGGCCATCCGCCCGAGCTTCCTGGGCTGGGGCAGCTTCGCGCCGAAAGAGTCGATCATCTGCTCGAGCGAAGCGGCGGTTACCGATTTCACGATGGCCCGCTCGCTATCGGAAAGCTCGAGTCCGGCCTCGCCGGCGGCGGACACCGGATCGGCGACGACCTTTGCGCGCCAATCGGACGACAGCTTGGCCAGGGCCACCAGTTTCTCGAGGCCGCGCGGTACCTGGATCTTCCGTCCGCCGTCGCGTGAGGCGGGCTGCGGCCCGACTACAGTCGGGGATGGTTCGTTGATGGTGTTTTCGTCGGTCATTGTTCTTCCTCCGGTCGTCTGGACGACTTCTTTCAATCGGTCATGAGCTGTGGAACGGAGTCGACGGCTGCTCTCAGAGCCTCGCTGGTCTTCGGGCGGATCAGGCTCTTCAACACCGAACCGTCGGGCGCCAGGAACACGACGGCGGGAAGCTGGCCCTTGATGCCGTACTTGACCAGCTTGGCCTCGTATGGGTCTTCCCGCTCCCCATATTCCCGAGCTTCCGCGTCCGACAGCCGCTTGCCCCTGGTGTCCTCCCACGGATCTCTCAGGCCGATCAGAATGATGCTGGAATCGCTTATGTGCTTGCGGAGATCGTCATTGGTGAAGCACCGCTTCTGTGCTTCCGCCAGGTCCTGATCCTCAGCGCCAAGCGCGGGATGCAGGAAGACGGCCATGACGGGGCGGTCTTCATCCGCGGCGGTCTTGAGGACGTGGTCTAGCCGGCTGATGTCGGAGGTGCCCAGCAGGTGGCGTCTCCTGGGTATGTCCGGGCTTATGCCGGTGGTAACCGTCGTGCTCATGAGACAGGTGCCGCCCACTCCCAGCGCGGTAAGCGCCGCCAGCGCCGCGCAGCCCTTCTTCGGCAGGTCCGACCGACTGCCGGTCACGGGAGTGGGCGGGGGCGGCATGGGCTCGGGTTTGTCCGGCATGTGGCCGAGCGTGACCATCCGAATGTCCTCGTCGGCCGGACGGGGGACCAGGCCTGCGCCCGCGGCCGCGACGTTGTCGGTGATCCGATCGATCATCTGCGCCAGGCGGTCGGTCCTGATCTGCGCGAGGATCTTTCGCTCGCTCTCGGAGAGATCCACCGCGTGCTCCGCGGCGACGGCCAGCGGGTCGGCGAGGACCTTCTCCCGCAAGTCGGGGCTGGACGCCGCAATTCCCAGCAGCGTCTGGATCCCCTGGGGGTAGCCCGGGCCGGTCATTGAGCGGTTCCTTCGGCCTTCTTTTCCTCTGCTTCGCGCTTGCGCCGCAGTTCCTCGCGTTCTTCGGGAGAAAGGCGGATGCCCTGGCTCACCGGAGGCACCTTCTCGCTCTCCTTGACCCTGGATGGCGGGACCTCGGAAGTGCTGCCTTTGACTCTGGTTGGTGAGCACCCGTCGCAACCTGCGAGGCTGCCGGCCAGCAGCGCAGCGGCGGCCGCGGCAGCACCGGCTTTGAGCAGCCCGGCCGGTCGCGACATCTTCGACCGCATCGACTCGATCATCTGCTCGAGCGTGTCGCGCGGAACGCTGGCGATGATCGCGCGCTCGCTGGCGGACAGCTCGAGCCTGGCCTCGTCTGCTGCCGCGCACGGGTCGGCGAGCACCTTGTCCCGCCAGTCATCAGACAGATTCGCGAGCGCGACTACCTTCTCGATGCCGTTGGTACTGCTGGTCTTCATGTCCGGCTCCCGGCAAAGATCCCATCCAATTGTACTGGTTGAGGCGGCTGCGGGAACGCGAAAAGCCCGTTCTTTGTCAGTTCCTGCTGAGTGCATGTCTGCAAAGGGCTCGCATACAAAGAGTTGGACCGACCGAGAGCGCGGGGGAGGGGTTCTCCCGGCTCCCGGTCGGTCCGGATGCCCGGGCAGCTACAGGCCCCCGGGCGTGGGGCGAAGGGCGGCGGATGCCGCTCTCGTTCACGCGTATCTCTCGGCTCCCGGCCGCGACGCTTTCGACGAAAATGCGAAAAGAAGCAGCGTTCCCGCGGCCTTCTGCCCGCCTGCCGTTGAAGGGGCGCCAAACTCGGGGAGAATCAGGTCATGGTCCGCCCCGGGAAGAAGCTTTCGCAGCCGATAGCCGCCGACACGGCTGCCAGTCGATCGCAGATCGTTGACGCGGTCTGTCGGTGGGAGCTCTTCGCGGGACTGCTTGATCGATTGCAGAACGGCGGGGGCGAAGCCCCGCAGTGCGGCGGCCTGTGGGGCTGCGCCGGAGCACTGCTCCTGGCCGGACTTGCACGCGAGCTGGGTTCCACCGTGCTGGTTGCCTGTCCCGGGTCGGACGAGGCCGAGCGCATCGAGGAGGACCTGATCGCCTTCAGCCCTGTGGAGGTGCGCGGTTTCCCCGCGTGGGACGTCCTTCCCGGCGAGGCCGAAGAGCCCGAGAGCGATTGTCTGGCAGGCAGGCTCGGGGCGCTCGAGGCCCTGCGCCGCGCCGGCGACGATGAAGAACCGGGGATCGTGGTCGCCCCCGCCGCGGCACTGATGCAGCCGGTACCGCGGCCCGAGCGCCTCTTTCGCGGCAGGCTGGAGCTGCGCACCGGCGGGCGGATCGAGCGCGGCCGGCTCCTTGCCTGGCTGACCGAACGTGGTTACGAACGGACTCCCGCAGTCTCGGCGCCCGGCGATTTCGCGGTTCGCGGCGGGATCGTCGATGTCTACCCGCTCTTCTCGGCGGCGGGTTGCCGGGTGGAGTTTGGCGACGATCGCCTCGAGAGTCTCCGCGAGTTCGATCCCGAGACGCAGCGGTCGACCGGGACGATTAGCTCCCTTCTGCTCGCCGGGCTCGACCGCGCCGCGGCATTCACGGGCGCGGAGGCCTCCCTGCTGGACTATCTGCCTCCCGGTGGCCTGCTCGCAGTGGTCGAACCCGAGGATCTCGCCAGCCACGCCGAACTCTACGCTGCAGGCTTTACCGGTCGCGGGAAGCTCCGGCCTCCGAGCACCGGGGATCTCCAGCGCCGGCTGGTCTCGGTCGCACGCCGGCTGATCGTGCGTCGCGTGGGCGCCGGCGACCCGGGCGAGTTCGACTTCGGCGCACGCAGCCTGGAGCGCCTCAGTCGCAGCGAGGCCGCCGAGTCGGTGGGCGCGCTGGTTGACCTCGCCGCGGAGCGCGAGGCGGTACGCGTTTTCAGCAGCAACCGTGCCGAAAGCGAACGCCTCGCGGCACTTGTCGCCGAGGTCGGCGGCAGGCAACCCGGGTCGCTGCAACTGGCGGTCGGGTCGCTTTCCGGTGGGTTCGACTGGCCGGGGGGCGGCCTGGCGGTAGTTTCCGAGCGGGAGCTGCTGGGTCGATATCGCGAGCGCCGTCGCGTGCGTGCCCGACCTGCGCTGCCGAGCATTCCGGTCGAGAGCCTCGCCGACCTTGTTCCCGGCGACTACGTGGTCCACCGCACTCACGGGATCGGCCGGTACCTGGGCATCGAGGCGCTCGAGCGGAACGGTCGGCTCGAAGAGCATCTGATGCTGCTCTACGCCGACGAAGTCCGGCTGTACGTCCCGGCGGCGAGCGTCGATCTCGTCGCGCGGTACCTCGCCCCGGGAGGCGGCAAGCCCGAGCTGAGCCGCATAGGCTCGAAGCGCTGGGCCGAGCGCACCAGGCGCGCCAGGGCGGCGGTGCGCGACATCGCCGCGGACCTCGTCGAACTGGCCGCTGCCCGCGCCCGGCGGCCGGGAATCTCCTGCCCCCCGGAAGACGACTGGGAGCGCGCGTTCGTGGAGAGCTTTCCCTACCAGGACACGCCGGACCAGGCGGCGGCGTGGGAGGGCGTGCGCGGGGATCTCGAGTCTGCCCGCCCCGCGGACCGCCTGCTCTGCGGCGACGTGGGCTTTGGCAAGACCGAGGTCGCGGTGCGGGCCGCGTTCAAGGTCGTCAATGCCGGGCACCAGGTGGCCATGCTGGTGCCGACCACCCTGTTGGCCGAGCAGCACGGCCGTACCTTCCGGGAACGTATGGCCGATTACCCGGTACGCGTCGAGGTGCTAAGCCGCTTTCGCACCGGCAGGGAGCAGCGCCGGATACTCGAGGGCCTGGCTGAGGGCCGGGTCGATGTGGTCATCGGCACGCACCGCCTGCTGCAGAACGACGTCGAGATCCGCGACATCGGCCTGGTGATCGTCGACGAAGAGCAGCGCTTCGGCGTGGTACACAAGGAGAAGCTCAAGCACCTGCGCGCGGCGGTCAACGTGCTGACGCTGACGGCAACTCCGATCCCGCGAACGCTGCACATGGCCATGCTCGGGTTGCGGGACATCTCATCGCTGCAGACCGCGCCTGCGGATCGGCTCGCGGTTCGCACTCGCGTTGCGCGCTGGAACGACGACCTGGTTCGGCGGGCGGTTCTGCGCGAGCTGGCCCGTGACGGGCAGATCTACTTCGTGCACAACCGGGTGCACAGCATCGAGAGAATTGCCTCCAGGCTTGATGAACTGGTTCCCGAAGCGCGCGTCGTTGTGGCCCACGGGCAGATGACAGAGAACGAGCTGGACCGGGCGATGAGCGACTTCCTGGCGCGCAGGGCCGACATGCTGGTTTCGACGGTCATAATCGAAAGCGGACTGGACATCCCCAGCGTCAACACCATTTTCATCGATCGCGCGGACCGCTTCGGGCTCGCCGACCTGCACCAGCTGCGCGGAAGGGTGGGGCGCTACCTGCACCGCGCGTACTGCTATCTGTTGATCCCGCCCGAGGAGATGATCTCCTCCGAGGCGCTGGCGCGCGTCAAGGCCCTCGAGGAGTTCAGCGATCTCGGCGCAGGTTTCCGTCTGGCGATGCGCGACCTGGAACTGCGCGGGGCGGGCAACATCCTCGGCTCGCAGCAGAGCGGGCACATCGCCGCGATCGGCTACGACCTCTACACGCGCCTGATGGACAGGACCAACCGTGAAATGCGCGGCGAGAAGGTTCCCGAGGAGTGGGCGTGCTCGGTACACCTGTCCGACCGCGCGCTGCTGCCCGAAGCCTACCTGCCCGACGAGAGCGCGCGACTGGAGATATACCGGCGCCTGGCCGGCTGTCGCAGCGACGAGGAGGTCGACGAACTGGTTGCCGACCTGCGAGATCGCTACGGCAAGCCGCCGGCCGAAGTCGATCAGCTGGTTGCCGAGGAGCGCGTGCGGGTCCGCGCGCGCGGGGCGAGGGCGGCGTTCGTGGGCGTGGAAGACAATCGCCTCACAGTCAAGTTCTTCGAGCGCGCGGCGCGCGAAGCGATCGGTCGCCTCAAGCGGTTCGGAGCGCCGAGGTTCCTTGATGCACAGACTCTCACCTTGCCGCTGCCGAAGAAGACTGAGAAGCCGGAAGGTATCTTCGCCTGGGCGGGAGAGGTCCTGGAGGCCATGGCCACGAAGGAGAAGCGTTGATGGAGCTCCTCTGGGACATCCTGCGCGAAATGGGCATTCTCAAGAAGGAGAAGGTCCCGGTGAAGAAGGGCGCTTCCTCACCCAACAAGCCGAAGAAGAAGGCTGGGGTGGACCGCATCGAGAAGCGCCGGCGCGCAATCGAAGACGACGATCCCGCTGCCGTCGCGCGGGCCATCAAGCGGATGATGAAGAAGTAGCGATCAGGACGCGGCGCCGTTCTTGATCAGCGTCCAGGTCGCATCGAATATCAGCTTGCCGCCCGCAAACGCCAGGAAGATGTAGATCAGCCGCACGAACCACTTGGGGTCGGTCTTCTTGTTGAGCCACGAACCGAACCACACGCCGAAGGGCGCGAGCGCAAAGAGCCACATGCTGCTGCGGAAGGCTTCCCAGGTGAGTTGTGCCTTGCTGGGCGAGAGTATGAAGAAGGGAATCTTGAAGATGTTGAAGACGAAGAAGAACCGCGCGCAGGTGCCCACGAACTCCCGTTTGTCGAGCTTCTGCGGAAGTACGTACATCTGCACGATCGAACCAGCCGCGTGCGCCATCATGGTGGAGACGCCAGCCGCCAGGCCCATTGATGTGCCCGCCGGCCATGAGGGCCTCCACGCCGGTCGGTCCTTCACCTGGCGGTCGAACCATCCGCGAATCAGCTTGAGGACTACGAAGACGAGGCAGATGACTCCAATGGTCAGGTTCAGCAGCCAGGCCTTGTCGGCGACATAATCCAGCAGGAAGAAGCCAGCCACGATGCCCACCACGGTTCCCGGCGCTATGCGGAACAGCGCTCGCGGACGCCAGGTCCGAGGGTAGTGCGGTAACGTGCAGATGTCGCAGGCGATCAGCACGGGCAACCACATGCCGAGGACCACTCCCTTTTGCTCAACGACCAGGAGCATCATCGGCACGCTCAGGGCGCCCACGCCGCCGCCGAATCCGCCCTTGCTGACGGCCACCAGCATGATTGCCAGTGCCGCAACAAGCATGTAAACCGCCGGGTGCACGTTACATGTCGGGGCGATGAACCAGTCCGTCCACATGGGCGCGAGTATCGCCGCGGTTATCACACGTGCAAGGTTCAGGCGGAAGGGCTGACTTCGGGGAGTTAATCTGTGGCATCTGCGGCAGGTCGCGTTATTCGGATATTTCGCGCCTCTTGACAGGAATCAAACACATCGCGTGATAGTATACTGTAGAGCGCGGGGGGCGGTCTCAGGCGCTCAGGGGAACAGCCGATGCCCACTTCTGTTGCGCGGCAGCCGATCTTCGACACGGAGATGGCGACTCATGCCTATGAGCTGCTGTTCCGTTCGGGTGAGGGCAACGCCTTCCCGGCCGGAGAGGAGGGCAGCAGGGCTTCGGGGCGGGTGTTGTCGCACGCTTTCTTCGACGCCGGCCTGGAGGAGATCACCGGCGGTCGACCGGCGTTCATCAACTTCACCCGCGACGTGCTCATCAGCGACTACGCCTCGCTGATGGATCCCGACGCCCTGGTGATCGAAGTCCTCGAGGACATTCCGGCGGACGATGAGGTCATTGCGGCCTGCACGGACCTCAAGCGTCGCGGCTACCGCATCGCGCTCGACGACTACTTCGAGCAACCCGGTTATGGGCCGCTGATCGAGCTGGCTGACATTCTCAAGATCGACTTCACGCTGACCCCGCCCGAGAAGCGCCGGGAGTACGCCCAGCGTCTCGCGACCACCCGCCTCAGCCTGTTGGCCGAGAAAGTCGAGACCCGGGAGGAGTTCGAGGAGGCCCGCGATCTGGGCTATCGTTACTTCCAGGGCTATTTCTTCAGCCGGCCGGTAATCGTAGAAAGCGGCAGCATACCAGAGTCGCGGCTGGTCAAGCTGCACCTGCTGCGCGAGGTCAACGGCCCGGAACTGGACTATCGCAAGGCCGGCGACCTCATCAAGCACGATCTGGGGATGACCTACAAGCTGCTGAAGTTCGTGAACTCGGCGTTCTTCGGGATCCGCAACAAGGTCACCGCGGTGCAGAATGCCATCCCCATGATCGGCGAGAAGAACTTCCGCAAGTGGGTCTCGCTGCTGACCCTGGCCGATCTCGCCGAGGAGCAACCCGAGGAGTTGCTCGCGGCGGCTGTCGGCCGGGCGCGCTTCTGCGAGCTGATGGCGCCGCTGGCCGGCTTCAGCTCGCGCGCAGACGAAATGTTCATGGTCGGGATGTTTTCCTTCCTGGAGGCGATTCTCTGCAGGCCCATGCGCGATGCGCTCAGCCAGCTGTCGCTGTCAGACGACGTCCACGGAGCGCTGGTGGGCCTGGATAACCCGGTGGGCGAATTCCTGCGGGCGATCAGGGCCCACGAGAGCGGCGACTGGGAGAATTTCGCCGAGTTCGAGCAGCGCCACGGCATCACCGCCGAATGCGCCGGACAGATCTACGTCGAGTCGCTGACCTGGACCAACCAGTTGCTGGCCGCCGACGGTGTCAAGCGGAACTGACAGTCGGCCCCGACCGGAAGCACGCACAAGTGCAGTTCGGCCGCCTTGACTCTTCGGGCCGCAGATTTCGGTACTCGGGGCTTTCCCCGAAGCATGTCGGCGCGGTATGTTGTAGGGGGATGTACAGAGGAGGGCCGGGCCATGAGACTCTCGCTCGCAGTTCTGGTGTTGTGTTCGCTGTCGACCGGCGCGACCGGCGCGGAGGGCGGCCGGAAGAAGAACACTGAGATCTTCCCGGAGAAGCCGGACGCGCACTACGTCCAGGATGAGCAGCGCGTCGACCCGTTCACCCTGGGCAAGCCGCCCGTGGCGCCGAAGGAGGAGGCTCGGGGGGCGCCCGGGGATCGGGTGCCCCTCCCTGACTACGCGCTCGCGTCCAGGTTGCTGGCTTCGGACCGCACAGACCGCCTCGAACGTTGTCTCGCGCTCTGCCGGCGCGGGATGCCGGCACTCAAGTCTCTTATCGCCGGACTGGAGCGGCAGCCCGGCAGGGCCGAGGAACTCGGCAGGCAGAAGGTCCTGCTCGAGAAGTTCGTGCTTCTCGAAGCCACCGCGGCGCGGCTCAAGAAGCTCGCCGACATCCGCGCCGAGTTCTCCGGGTTCGAGCTCGAAGTCAGCGGCATCGTCCGTCGCGGAAGGGGCGCCTCGACGGCTGTGGTTGGCGGCGACCTGGTCCGCGAGGGAACTGTTCTGCGTCCTGCGGGCCGGAAGGGGCACATCGCCACGGTCCGGCGCATCACGGCAAAGTCGGTGATCGTGCTCTACCGCGGCGTCGAAATCGAGCTGGAGCTGTAGGCTGGACTGGTCTTTCTCTTCTCCAGCGCCCGGGCCGGCTTCACCCCGCCGCGTCGAGGTGCTTGGGTATCATCCGGCAGGCGAAGCGCAGCGCCCATGTGGGTATCAGGATCGAGAAGATCAGCTCCAGGAATACGACGAGCATGAAGAGGTAGAAGGCGATGCCGACGGCCGGATAGTCCAGGTAGGCCATCCAGAAGAGCCCTCCATAGGCGAGCCCCATGACGAGGACGATCGGGATGCCCATGATCGTGCCGGCCACGAACAACATCCCGATGTAGCTGAGCATAATCGCCAGCTTTCCGCTGCGGACAAGCATGGCGAAGGCGAGCCCAAGCGCGCCGGCGTAGTAGACTGCGCTGACTCCCTGAACCCATGACTGGAAACCGATCAGCATTGTCCATCCCGAGATCGGGCCGATCGGTACCTGCGCGTCGCGCATCGGGGGGAATATGTCCTTCAGGATCGACATGTCGATCCCCGACATCGACCCGAGCGCCTCGGGACGTGGCGTGAAAAGGAACAGCGGCAGCATCCAGAGATAGGTTTCGAAGAGTCCGGAGAGCCTTCCGAACACCTTGGCAAATACGATGTCCTCGACGGGGCGGGGCGTGAGAAAGAGCGCTTCCGCCGTATTGCGGTCGAACTCCCGGGCAACGGCCGCGCCGGTGACGCCGGGGGCGGCGTAGGAGGTCAGGGCTGCGAGCGCGAATGCAGAGGCGTTGCCTGCGGCCAGCATCGACTCGACCCAGCCCTCCCCGGCAATCCCCGCAATGATGAAGACCGCGTAGGCCAGACCAACGAAACCCAGGCGCGCGGCGGGCCCCAGCCAGCGTTTTCCGAAGAACGCGTGACGACGCTCGAGCCGATAGATCGGGTTGCGGGGCAGCCCGCGAATCAGCGAGAACAGCCAGCGCAGTTTCAGCCGGTCACGGGGTTCAGGTTCTGGCTCAGAGGGTTTCATCAAGACCAAAGTCTAACCTCATCCGAGCGACCATGCCAATTCTATCATCCGCCGGGACCTCTGACCCCAACTGGTTGTGGTTCAGATCAGCGGCGCATACCAGTTGACACGGGCCTGAGTTCCGCGAAGATATGGCCCCCAAGAGGGCGCCAGCGCCCGAGAGCTGAGTCCAGACACAAACGGAGAAGCACCACATGACCGCGCCTGAAGGCGAGAAGAAGAGCGGAGAAGACAAGCCCCGGGTCATGATCCTCGGCGGTGGCCCGAACCGGATCGGCCAGGGCATCGAGTTCGATTACTGCTGCTGCCACGCCAGCTACGCGATTCGTGAAGTCGGCTACGAGTCGGTGATGGTCAACTGCAATCCGGAGACCGTTTCCACCGACTACGACACTTCCGACCGGCTGTACTTCGAGCCCCTGACGGTCGAGGACGTGACCGCCATCGTTGATATCGAAAGGCCCCTGGGCGTCATCGTCCAGCTCGGCGGCCAGACGCCGCTGAACCTCGCGGTGGCGCTGGAGAAGCGCGGCCTGAAGATCCTGGGCACCAGTCCAGACGCGATCGCTCGCGCCGAGGATCGCGAGCGCTTCAAGCAGTTGCTCCAGACGCTGGGGTTGACCCAGCCCGAGAACGGCACGGCCTTTACCGTCGAGGAGGCCCGCGAGGTTGCCCACCGCGTGGGCTACCCGGTAGTGGTCCGGCCCAGCTTCGTGCTCGGCGGGCGCGCCATGGAGATCGTCTACGAAGACGAGCAGCTCGAGCACTTCGTGGGCATCGCCATGCGGGCCTCCACCGCCGAGGGCGAACATCCGATCCTGATAGACAAGTTTCTGGAGGACGCCATCGAGGTCGATGTCGACGCGGTGTGTGACGGGGAGACCTGCGTGATCGGCGCGATCATGGAACACGTCGAGGAGGCCGGGATCCACTCCGGCGACTCCTGCTGTGCGATTCCGCCCTACACGCTGGGCGAGGGCATGCAGGGTCAGATTCGAGAGGCGACGCACGCGTTGGCGAGGGAACTCGGCGTTGTCGGCCTGATGAACATCCAGTATGCCGTCCGTGGCGACCGGCTCTTTGTTCTCGAGGTTAACCCTCGCGCCAGCCGTACCGTGCCCTTTGTCAGCAAGGCCAAGGGGGTGCCGTTGGTCAACGTCGCCACCAAGTGCATGCTGGGCTTCTCATTGCAGGAGCTGGGCTTCACTGAGGAAGTCCACGTGGAACACGTGGCCGTCAAGGCCCCGGTCTTCCCCTTCGTGCGTTTCCCGGGCGTCGACGCGGTGCTGGGTCCGGAAATGCGCTCGACCGGTGAGGTCATGGGCATCGACAAGTCTTTCGGAATCGCTTTTGCCAAAGCTCTGCAGGGCGCGGGTATGAAGGTGCCGACCGGGGGCGCGGTCTTCTTCAGCATCCGCGACGCCGACAAGCGCAACGCCCTGGGTGTCGCCCGGGAGCTGGCCTCGCTGGGGTTCGAACTGGTCGGCACGCCGGGTACCGCGGCGCTCCTGAGACGCAATGACCTGGCGGTCCGCGAGATCTACAAGATCACGGGAGGGCGCCGTCCGAACATCATCGACCTCATGAAGAACGATGAGGTCGCTATGATCATCAATACGCCCAGCGGCAAGACGCCCAGGCAGGACGAGGTCACCATGCGCGCCACGGCGGTGGCACGGGCGATTCCGCTGATCACCACGCTGAGCAGTGCCCAGGCGGTGGTCAGCGGGATCGACGCTCTCAAGCGCAAGGGGCTGGATGTCGTCCCGCTGCAGAACTACGGCAGCAACTACGCCAAGCCCGAGCTGCGAGGGAAAGCGCTGGCGTGATCCCGACCGCCCGCCGCGGGGCAACCTTCGCGCTGTCGAGCATCCCGGGACTCCTGCTGGCGCTGATGGCCGCGCCGGGCGGCTGCGCCGCCCGCGGGGTAAGACCCTCCGAGCCCAAAGGAGAGAAGCACATGAAACTGGCCGACACCGTCTACACTGTCAGTGAGATCTTCCGGGACGAGTTCGATAGCGGCATGGAGGACTGGGTCAACGTCAACCCGGTGGCCAAGTGGGCAGTCAAGGAGGGCAAGCTCTGGGGCAAGTGGGGCACGGGCGGCTCGACCGTGTGGCTCAAGCCGGTCTTCGAGGGCGACGTGATGGTCGTCTGCCGCGCGGAGTCGCTGGAGCCCGGCGAGGCCGACTGGAAGGACTTCGGGCCCAAGCACCGCAAGAGCATTCCCCAGGGCGGCAAGAACCTCAACCTGTTTTTCCTGTGCTCCGGCCCCGGGGGCGAGAACATGGTGGACTGCGCCGGGCGCCTGCTCAAGTCCGGCAGCGGTCCCAACGGCATGGGCGAGGACCAGTACAACGGCTACTTCCTGACCTGGACGCTCAACCACGCGCGCTTCCGGCAACTGCCCGGCTACGCCTGCGTCTCCGAGTGGCGCAGGGGCGGCAACAAGGCGGCGTGCGGGGACGCCTATCGCTCGCCGGAGAACGGGATGGTCCACGAGATAGTCGCGCTGCGCCACGGCCAACGCATCCGCTACCTGGTGGACGGCCGGCTGATCCACGACGTGGTCCAGGAGCAACCCCGTACCCGCGGGCAGATGGGCTTCGCGCTGTGGCGCAACCTCTGCCGGATCCACTCCTTCAGGGTCTACCGCATCGACTCGGCGTCGGGCGGTTAGGGCGCAATTCGGACCTGTCGCACATTTCCGACATGTCAGACGGGTCGGACAAGTCCGAGGTTTTTTCTTGGATTGCGCCTTGCCGCAAGCGTCCCTATCATGGCACTTGAAGCCCGCCGCCGGCCGCCGGCCGGCAGGTTTGTGGAGGTCTCGTGGCTAGGATCGGGAACGCTGTCGGGCGATACCTGGATCCCGAGGTGCTGGTGCGCGTCGGGCGACTGGACGTGGCCAGTCGCCTGGCGGCCGACAGCTTCCTTTCGGGCAAGCACCGGTCGGTGCGAAAGGGCTTTTCCTCGGAGTTCAGCGACTACCGCAACTACTCGCCGGGCGACGACGTTTCGGACATCGACTGGCGCGTCTATGCCCGCACCGACAAGTATTACATGAAGTGCTTCGAGTCCGAGACCAGCATGCGTTGCGTGCTGGCCGTCGACGGGTCGGCCTCGATGGCCTACCGGTCTTCGAGGGGACTGGTGGCCAAGAATCGCTACGCGGGACTGATCGCCGCGACTGTCGCCTATCTGCTGCATCGCCAGCGCGACCGCGTTGGCCTGGCGCTGTTCGACGATCGCCTGCGCCGGATGGTGCCGCCCAAGAGCCGCAAGTCGCACTTCTACTCGATACTGGAACTGCTCTCCGCTGAGACCGAGCAGCCGGTTGCCGGTGAGGCCGCGCGGGGCCTGCACGAGCTGGCCGCCAATCTCACTCGCCGCGGAATGGTCGTTGTGCTCTCGGACCTGCTGATCGCCGCGGGCGAGGATCTGATTCGCGGGATCGAGCACCTCGCCTATCGCGGGCAGGACGTGCTGGTACTCCAGATACTGGATCCGGCCGAGGTCAACGTGTTCATGCCTGCGGGCGGAGTGGTCCGCGAGCCGGAGAGCGGCCGGGAATACCAGGTCGACGGGTTCAGCGCGGCCCGCTGCCGCGAAGCGCTGAAGAACCTCCTGGACGGCTACCGCCGGCGTTTCCACGCTCTGGGCGTGGACTACGCATTGATGACCACCGAAACGCCGTTTGATCGCGCGCTGGCTTCGTTCCTGGCGGCCCGCCGCCAGCACCGGCGGGGCGGCCGGCGGGCCGCGGTCAAGCGCAGACGGGCATGATCGAGTTCGTCCACCCGATCTGGCTTGCGGGGCTCGGCGCGATGGCGGCGCCGGTGTTGCTGCACCTCCTGGGTCGCAGGGCGACGCCCCCGCAGTTCTTTCCTCCGGCGGTTCTGCTCGGGCAGGGCGGAGCGCGGCGGGTTAGCCGGCGCAGGATCAAGGAGCTTCTGCAGCTGTTCCTGCGCATGGCCCTGCTGGCCGCGGTAGTGCTGGCCTACGCGCGCCCGCTACTGCCGGACTCCGGCGCCGGGGGGGCGGTCAGTACCGTCCCGACCGGGCTGGTCCTGGTCATCGATGACTCGGTAAGTATGTCGCGACCGGCATTTCCCGGCACGGTCAGCGCGACCGGAGCATCGGTCACGTCCGGGCAGCGGGGACAGACGAGTGCTGCTCGGGCGGCTTCCGGAGGCGAAACCCGGTTGGAAGAGGCCCTGCGACAGGCGGTCCTGGCACTCAGGAGGCTTGGAAACGACAGCGAAGCCGCGGTGGTCTTTGCCTCGGGGAAGTCCAGGGGACCCATGAGGCCACTGCAGCTGGAGCGGGAACTGCTGGCCGCGGGCACTGAAGCGCAGGTCTCGGCCGGCGCCGACCTGGCCCGGGCGCTGGGGGCGGTCCCGGCCTTCCTGGAAGAGATGGAGCCGCTGGTCCCCGCGGTCCTGGTTTTCAGCGATTGTGAGAGCGGTGCGGTCGACGCCGCCGGCCTAAAGGCGTTGCGGAAGACCGCCGGGGTTGCCCTGGTAGACGTCGGGCGGCCCGGCAACGGTGACGACTGGGGCCTGGTCGCCGCGCGGCTCGACCGCGGCCGGCTGGTAGGCGGTGATGAGGCCCAGATGCTGGTGCGGGTAGTGCGCTCAAGCGGGGAGGGCAGCGTTGCCGCACGGCGCCTGGAACTGGTTCTCGGGGGAGTCGCCGTGTCGTGGCAGACCGTCAGGCTGCCCCCGGGCGGCGAAGCCGAGATCGCGCTGCGTTTCAGCGTGGAGGCCGGCGCGCACCTCGGCGAGGTGCGCCTGACCGGCAGCGACCCCTGGGAGATCAACGACAATCTGCCCGTCGCCCTCGTCGCGCAGGGCGCCGCCCGCGTCGCGGTGATCTGCTCGCAGGCAAGGCTGTCGACCTGCGGACGCGCCGTTTGCCTGGCGCTGGCGGCCGGCCCCGGTGAGGAGCGCAAGGCCTTCGTGGCCGAAGGGCTGGCCGCAGATTCGGCCAGGGCGGCGGATCTTTCGCGATTCTCCGCCCTTGTGCTGGTGGGGCCCCCGGCGCTCAAGACGGATATGTCCTCAAGATTGGCGCGGCGCGTGGCCGGCGGCGCGGGATTGGTGATCCTGGCCGACGACGCCGGTGCGCTGGAGGGTATCGCGGTGCCGCTGGGCATGCCGGTCCCACCGTCCTCGGGAAGGCCGGTTGACTTTGCCAGAGGAGCGCGGCTGGTGCCCGATCGCGCCGGAGGCGCGCTCTTCACAGACTTTCGGAGAGCGTTGTCCGAGAGCGTTTTCCGGCGCGCGCTTTCGATCGACGCGCGAAGCGGAACGGTGCTGGCACGATTGAAAAGCGGCGATCGAGAACTGCCCGGCCTCGTCGAGCGACACCTGGGCCGGGGACTGGTGCTCACGCTGGCTTCCAGTACTGCGAGGCGCTGGAGCCGGCTTACCGGCAGGGATCAGGCCGGTCTTTTCGTGCCGCTGATGCACGAACTTGTCGCGAGGGCCGCCGGGCTGGTACGAGCCGAGCACCTGGCTGCACCCGACGGAGCGGTGCAGCTGGCAATCAGCGCGCGAGAACGGGGCGCCAGGCTCTGGCTGTACAGGGGGCCGGGATTGCGTTTGCCGCTGGGCAGTCCCGGCGAGCGGCTCGAAATGCACCTGGCGGCGCCCGCCGCGCCCGGTGCGTATACGATATTGTCCGAGCTGAATGCTCATCGGCTTGCCTTGCGCCCGCTCAGCGTGCGGCTGGGACCCGGCGAACTGCGGGGACTTAGGGAGGAGGAGCTCGGCAGGTTCACCAACCTGTCTGCCGGCGCCCCGGCGCTGGGGAAGGTGGCCAGTTCTGCGGTGCGGGGCGTCGAACTCAGCCCCTACCTGGCGGCGGTCGGGCTGCTGCTGATGATGGCTGAGGCGATCGTCTCGTTCCGGGTGATCGGCAAACCGGCTCGCGGCGGCGAGGACATTTCCGGCAGGCAAAAGCGCGGGAGGGCGGGAGCGTGAACCTCTCGATCCCCTGGGGCCCGGAAGAACGGCTGAGTTTCGCTTTGCCTGAGGGGTGGGAACTGCTGGCCGAGGCCGCGCCCGCCCCGGCCCCGGCCGCCGAGCCGCCGGTGGCCGAACTTGAGCGCGCCCTGGCGGAGCCCGCGGGCTGCGAGCCGCTGGCCGGCCGGGATCTCGCCGGCAGCAGGGTGGCCGTCGTTGTTGAGGACGGCACACGCCCGGCTCCCACCGCCGAGATGCTCGAGGTGCTGATAAGCGTTCTGCTTCGAGCCGGGGCGCGCAGCGAGGACCTTGTGGTATTGCCGGGACTTGGCGTTCATCGACCAATGGAGAAGTGCGAGCTGGCGGCCAAGTACGGCAGGGCCGCGGAGAGTTTGCGCGTGGTCCAGCCCCGGGCCGGGGATCCTGAGCAGTACGAGGCTCTCGGTGAGATCGGTCCCGGAATCCCGCTGGAACTGCATCGCGAAGTGACCTCGGCGGACCTGGTCGTGCTGGTCGGTACCGTCGAGCCGCACATCCAGGCGGGGTTCGGGGGCGGAGCCAAGATGCTGGTCCCGGGAGTTGCCTCCGCGCGCTGCATCGCCGCGATGCACGTTCTGGGCAGTCCTGCCAAGCTGGTGCAGCTGGCCGGCAGAACCGGTTCGGAGAACCCCATGCGCGCGGCGATCGACGCGGCGCCGTCGAGACTGCGCGGCGAGGTGTTTATCTTCAACGCCGTGCTCAACCCCCGGCTGCTGCTGACCAGGGCGTTCGCCGGCGACCCGCGCGATGCCCATTCCGCCGCCGTACGCTGCGCGGCCGGGATCTACGGCGTGAAAGTCCCGGCGCTGGCTGACGTGGTGATTTCGGGTTCTCGGCCCATGGACCGCGACTGGCGCCAGGGAGTCAAGTGTTTCGGTGGGCCGCTCTTCGCGGTCAGGCCCGGGGGGGTTCTGATTGCCGCGATGCGCAACTTCGAGGGGTTGGGGGACTACAAGCCCCCGTTCGCGAGGGCCCTGCCCCGCGGGCTGGTCAGGACCATCGCGCGGGCCCCGGGTATACGTGCAGTCCTGAAGGCGGTGGCGTCCCGGGGCCGAAACCTGAATCCCGAAAGCCTGCACATGATCTTTTACGGGCTTCAGATGGTCAGGCGCTGCCGGGTGATCGTCTATTCGCCGACGATCAGCCGCGACGAGGCGGCGCTCCTACCGCTATTCGACTTTGCGGAGACCATCGAGGAGGCCATGGAACTCGCGGGCCGTCACGCCGGGCGCGATGTTCGTCTGACGGTCTTCCCCAACGGGTCGATCAGCTATCCGGTCCTGCCGGCGGCGGGGAGTGATTGAGATGAATGACCTCGAACTGCTCGGCGGGATTCCGGCTTGGGCCGGCCTGGCCGTCGCCGGCACGCTGGGGTTGGGGGGGCTGCTCGCCGGAGCGCTTCTGGCGGGCAGGCGGCGCTCAAGGCGGCAAAGACTGTTTGGCGGGTGGTTGTACCTCTGCGTTGCTCTGGGGATGAGCCTGGCGTTGCTCTTTCCGCGTGCGGTTACCACCACCAGCAGGCGCACAAGGGCCCGGCTTGCCGTATTGGTGGATGGCTCGAGGTCGATGCGTGAGACCGATCTCCCCAGCGGCAGGTCCCGGTGGAGCCTGGTCGGGAAGTTGGTCGGTGAGGACTCCCGATTTCTGGCGCAGCTGCGCAAAACTGTCCGCGTTCGGGTACTGAGGTTCGATTCCGATGCGCGGGTGGTGCGGGCCGGCGAGCTTGATGGCGCACCCGAAGGCAGCTGTACCGACCTGGTTCGTTCGCTGCGGAGTGCGCTTGAGGTTCCAGATGTCGGGCCGCTTGCCGGTCTGGTGGTAGTCACCGACGGGCGGGTGACTCGCGGCTCGCTGCTGGGGTTGCGCGTTGACGAAATCGTCGCGGCCGGAGTTCCGTGCTGGGTGGTCGGCGCGGGCGACCCGGCGTATGCCGCGCGCCCGCGGCTAGCGGTCGCCAGCTTCGAAGTGCCCGAGAGCGCGGTGATCGGCGAGACGGTCAGTGTCGAAGCCACGCTGCGGGCCCGGGGCCTTGAGGGCCGCAGCGTGGACGTGAGCCTTCTGGTCGACGGGAAAGAGGTCGAGAGCAGGACGCTCCCGACGGGAGGAATCGCGGCGCGACTCCCGCTGCGCTTCAGGATACAGGCCAGGAAACAGGGCGTGCGACGGCTGCAAATCGCCGCGAAGGTGCGCGGCTCAGAGAGTGTTCCCGGGGCGCGCAGCAGCCGCTATATGGTAGTCAAAGGGCGGCCACTACGGGTGCTCTACGCCGAAGGGCGTCTGGGATGGGGATATCGCGCGACGGCTGCGGCGCTCAGTTCGGCGCCGCGCAGCAGCGTCGAGCTCTTCCCCGGCTTTGTTCGTGCACCGGGAGAGGCGAGCGCCAAGACTCTGGAAATCGCGTCCCGACTGGCCGCGTTTGACGTCGTGGTGCTCGGCGATCTGCCGGTGTCGCGGTTGGGCAGGAAGGATCTCGCGGCGCTGGCCCGTGCGGTAAGGGAAGACGGCCTGGGGCTGGTCTTCACGGCCTCACCGGGGGCCGCGAAGAGCTACGCGGGCACGCCGCTGGACCCCCTGCTGCCCGTCGCTCTGAAGTACGAAGAGGTGGGCGCTGGGAGGCGCAAGCTGAGCGTGCTCGCCGGCAGGAACAGGCCCGAGGTTCTGCGCCTGGACCGCAACGGTCCGGAGGACCACCGGCTGTGGAGTTCGCTGCCCGAGACCGCCTGCGGGTGGAAGCCGGGCGAGCCGCGCAGGGGCGCGCGAACCCTGCTGCGCGCCGGAAGCGATCCGCTGCTGGTTGCCTGGGGCGCCGGCCGGGGACGGGTCGCTGTGATGGCCTGGCCGGACCACTGGCGATGGGCACGTTCGGGCAAGAGCGGCGCCGAGGCGCACAGGCGATTCTTCGCGCGACTCGCGCTGTGGACCGCCGGGCGCGACGAATCCGGTGGCAGCCGGCTTACCCTGGCTATGACCCGCTATCGGCTCTCGCCGGGCGAGGAGGTGTCGTTGCTCGCCCGGTTGCTCCAGGCGCCGCCGGCGGGCGTGAACGTAAGGGTTACGGCGGAGATTCGCGGGCCGCGGAACGGCAGCGGCAAGGCGCGCAGGCTGAAGCTCGCGCCGGTGGGGCGTAACAGCTACCGCCTGGCCGTTCGCGGCGGAGCTCCCGGGCAGTACCGGATCGCGATCAGGGCATCGACCGTAAGCGGCAAGTGGGCCGATGGCGAGCTGCACTTCAGCGTTGAGGGCAGTGACGACGAGACCGAAGACCCCGCACCGGATTTCGCCGCGCTGCGTCTGCTGGCCCGCAGGAGCGGGGGCGCCTTCCTGGGACCGTCGGAGCTTGACCGCCTGCCGGGGCTGATCACCGCAAGGCTCCCGATTCCGAAGCGACGCAAGCGTCAGACCAGAAGGCCGCTTTGGGACCGTCTGCCGGTTATGATCCTGGTGCTGGCGGCGGCGTGCGGGGCGTGGCTGCTGCTGCATCGCGAGGCCGGGGGGCCGCGGGAGGAGGGCGAGCAGTGAAGTACCGCAGGCTGGGGCGCACCGGGCTGGAAGTCAGCGAATTGGGCCTCGGGACCGTCGAGCTGGGCCAGGACTGGGGCATTGAGGTGCCGGGAGAGTGCGGCTGCCCGCAGGAAGCCGACGCCATCGCCCTGCTGCATCGCGCGGTGGATCTGGGCGTCAACTTCTTCGACACTGCCCGGGTGTACGGAAAGAGCGAGGAACGCATCGGCAGGTTCCTCAAGAACCTGGGCCCCGGGAACGCGAAGGTCCACGTTGCCACCAAGGTCTACATGAACAAGAGGCAGGGCCTGCGCGCGATGCGCGCGGAGATGGTCGGGTGCCTGGAACGTTCGCTGGAAGTGCTGGACGTCGAGTGCGTGGACCTGGTGCAGTTGCACTCCGCGCGCATCGAGGACATTGCCGACAGCACCGCCTGGGAGGTGCTCGACAAGGCCCGCGACCAGGGCAAACTCAGGTATATCGGAGCCACTCACTACGATGCCGAAGCGGCCGCCGCGGCGGTGGAGTGCGGGGCCTACGATGCGATTCAACCGACCTACAACCCGGCAATATTCTGGGCCGGCCCGGTCATAGACCTGGCTGCCGAGAAGGATGTCGGGGTCATCATCAAGACCCCCCTGCTGAAGGGTACCTTCAGCTACAAGCGTGAACACCTCGACGGCGACAGGGTCGGAACTCGGGAGGTGGTCGAACGTTTCCGGTTCCTGGAACGCAGCGACCAGACGCTGCCGCAGGCGTGCATTCGCTACTGCCTGGCCAGGCCCGGAACCAGCACGGTAATCGCCGGGACCCAGCGGACCAGGCACCTCGAGGAGAACGTCGAGGCGGTCGCAGGCGGGTTGCTGCCGGAAGAGCTGGACCGCATCGAGGAACTCCAGGAGAGACTCGATTTCGAGGGCGTCGAAATACCGTAGCAAGAAGTGTTGCGGACTGCCGGGCGCAGGTGCGGATCTGAGCCGGGGCATGTTGTTGCGTGCGAGTCACCTGCCGCTATCATCAGGTGCGAGATGAGTTGCAGGCGATCTAGTCGCAGGATCCTGGTTGTTGCCGGCGTTGTCTGCGCCTGTGCGGCTGTGGCGGCATTGCTGGCCAGTCGGCGACTGGGCGGGCACGCCGCTGGCGGAAACGGTGCTGGCTACGGCAATCCCGTTGCCGGCCCCGGGAAGATGGAACCGCTGCTGCTGCGCACGCCCGGTACCACCGGACTGCTGCTTGCCACAGACAACCTGCAGGCGCTGATCACCGAGCTGAGGGACGGACCGGCAGGCCGGCTTCTCCATACCCGGAGCGTTGGGAGTTTTCTCTCCAAGCTTCTGAACAACCCGCCGGAGGGCGCCGTCACCATAGAGCAAGGCATCAGGCTCGGCCTGGTGGTGGGGCGGAGCTGCGAGGCCGAGGCGGGACTGCTGGTCTGGTCTGTGGAAAACGATCGCGGCCCGGCCATGGGATTCGTCGCCCGGGTGGGGCACGAAAAGATCCAGAAGTGCCTGGTTCGCGTCGGCCGGAGGTTGACCCCTCCCGGGCAATCGGCCCGCAGGCTGGCCGCGGGAGTCGGCCAGCGGCTGCACACCCTGGCGCCCGAGGGCCGGGAAGGCGTTTCCTGGGGTTCTGCCGGCGAGTGGCTAGTGGTCGCCAGCAGTACCGCTGGCTGTCGTGAGCTACTTGACCGCGCTGGGATGCCCGCAGAGAAGGTGCCCGAGCGCCTGGCCGAAGCCGTCAGGGCGACGGGCGAAGGCCGGCTCGCGGGTTTCATGGAAGCCAGGCACGTGTTGACCGCCGCGGTCGCTGCAGACCTTGGTATCGCGGACCGCGAGTGGTTTGCCTACGTGGCGTCGCCACTCGCCGGCGGAGAGTGGGCCGAGAGGATCCTGCTCAAGGGCAGGCCTACGAATACCGGGATCGTCGGCGCGCTCCGAAGCGGGGGGCAGCGTCCGCTGCTGGCTTCACTACCGAACTCGTCGCTGCTGGCCGTCAGCGCCAACATAGGGGACGGTGTTGCCTTCTGGCGCGGCCTGGAGTCGATCTCCCGATCGCTCGGGAGGCACTCGGACGTTATCTACCTCAGGCGCCTGGCCGAGATAGCCTCGCAGGCGGAGTTCGAGAAGGACCTCGCTTCGCAGTTCAGGGGCGAGCTGACGTTGAGCCTGGTTGTTCCGCCCGGGGCGGCCTACCCGCAGAGCCTGATCGGTGCGGAACTGACCCGCGGCGGCCGCAAGAAGCTCGAGCCGGCCGTCGGGAAGATCATGTCGATCGGCGGTGGCACGGTCCGGAGCGCTGACTATCGCGGCACCAGGGTCAACTGGCTGGCGAACAAGCGCCTGGACTTTCCCATGCTGCCGTCTCCCGCCTACTGCTTCAAGGGAGACCGGCTGGTGATGTCCACGGCCAGCGTGCATCTGAAGGAACTGATCGCCGGTCGCGGCGGGGTATGGCTGGGCAAGGAGGATGTTGCCCGGCTCTCGCGGGGCATGCTCGCGGCGCGAGTGTCCCTGAAGCGGACCGCGCCCTACGCCGTGGGCGTGGCCCGCACCATGGGCGGGGGCGAGCTGTTTCCCGAGGAGGTGCGCAAGGCGGCGCCTCCCATCGAAGACGTGACCGCCCCGCTGGGAAACCTGGAGCTCATTGTGGACCGCTGGCCGGGAGGAACGCAGGCGGAACTGCGTTCTCCCTTGCCGATTGGCGCGCTGATTGTCGCCGCGATGCTGGCGAACGAGTAGGAGTAGTCCCATGGCCCTCAATCTTCCCGAGCCCCTCAAGCGTCGTGAGATCCTCTATGGTGCGTCCACCTCAAGAGAGGCGCTGGTCGATTACGGCGCAGCCTACGAGGAGCAGGGCCGCCTCGACGATGCCCTGCAGTTCTACACCCAGGCCGAAGACCAGGCCGGTCTGGAGCGCATCAAGGCCAAGTCCCTGGAGGTCGGTGACGCATTCCTGCTCAAGGGCGTGGCCCGGGCTCGACCGGAGCTGGTTTCCGAAGAAGACTGGAAGCAGATGATCGAGATCGCCGAAAGGCTCGGCAAGGAGCTGTATGCCGATCAGGCGCGAGCGGCGCTGGAAGGTCACCTCGAAGCCATGGAGCCCGAGGAGAAGCGGGGGCAGGGCAAGGCCTGAGCTGTTCGGTCAGGGCTGCGGGGGCTGACCCTGCCGAAGGCCATTCTGACACAACCCTAAGTAACTGGTGCGCGCCATTTTGACGCTCAGATTGTCAAGCGGCCATTCCTGCAGGAGGGGTGCCGGCGCAAGCCCCCTTAAACTGTGACTTGCATCGGTTCACTTGTGCATTAGAATTGGCATGACGGTTGCGGTGCAAGAGCATCCCGTTTCCGTCTTGGGGGAGTCAGGTCAGAGTTTTCCTTTCCACAATCAAGCAGTCTTGGAGGAGAGTCAGAATGGGGGCAAAACAGCTGAGCTTTGATCGCGAGGTCTGGAACGCCTGCCGAGAGGGCGTTTCCAAGATGGCTCGCGCGGTCAAGGTCACCCTGGGGCCGCGCGGCCGCAATGCGCTGCTGGACAAGTCCTGGGGCGCGCCCAGCGTCACCAAGGACGGCGTTTCGGTGGCGGAAGAGGTCGAACTGGAGAATCCTTTCGAGAACATGGCCGCCCAGATGGTCAAGGAAGCAGCTTCGAAGACTTCCGACGACGCCGGCGACGGAACCACAACCGCTACGGTTCTGGCCGAGGCTATTTTCATCGACGGGCTCAAGAACGTTATCGCCGGGGCCAACTCCGCGGAGGTCAAGCGGGGTCTGGAGAAGGGGCTGCGCGCCTGCCTCGAGGCCATCGATAAGATGGCCGTGCCCGTCAAGGGCAAGCCCGAGCTGCAGGCCCAGGTCGCCGCGGTGGCCTGCAACAATGATGAAGAGACCGGCGGCATGATCGCCGAGGCTTACGAGAAGGTCGGCGAGGACGGGGTGGTGACGGTCGAAGAAGGCAAGGGCTCGGAGACCTCGCTCAGCGTGGTCGAGGGCATGCAGTTCGACCGCGGGCTGCTCTCGCCGCACTTCGCCACCAGCCAGGACGAGCTGGTCTGCGACTTCGAGAAGCCGCTGATCCTCGTCTGGGAGAAGAAGATCAGCAGCATCAAGGAATGGCTGCCGTTCCTCGAAAAGGTCAGCAAGGCCGGGCGGCCGCTGCTGATCATCGCCGAGGACGTCGAGGGAGAGGCCCTGGCGACCCTGGTGGTAAACAAGATGCGCGGGATCCTGCCGTGTTGCGCGGTGAAGGCCCCGGGCTTCGGTGACCGCCGCAAGGCCATGATGCAGGACATTGCCACCCTCACCGGCGGCAAGGCCTTCTTCGAGGCCCTGGGTACCGAACCCGGCAAGATCGCGGTCAAGGACCTCGGTACCGCAAAGCGCGTGCGCGTCGACGGGGACAACACCACCATCGTCGAAGGGGCGGGCAGTTCGGCGGACCTCAAGGCGCGGATCGCGCAGATCCGCGGCGAAATCGAGACCACCACCAGCGACTACGACCGCGAGAAGCTCCAGGAACGGCTGGCCAAGCTGACCGGCGGTGTCGCCGAGGTCAGCGTAGGGGCCGCCACCGAGAGCGAGCTCAAAGAGAAGAAGGCCCGGGTTGAGAACGCCCACAAGTCGACCCAGGCGGCGATCGAGAGCGGGATCATCCCCGGCGGAGGCGTCGCCCTGCTGCGCTGCGCCCCGGCACTGGACAAGCTCAAGGTCAGCGGCGACGAGCAGATCGGCGTGGATGTCCTGCGCCGTGCCCTGAGCGCTCCGCTGCGGCAGATCGCGGCCAACGCGGGGCTGGACGGCTCGGTGGTCGCGGGCAAGGTCGCCGAGAGCAAGGGTTCCATCGGTTTCGATGCCCGCAAGGGAGAGTACACCGACCTGGTCAAGGCCGGGGTGATCGATCCTGCCAAGGTGACCAAGAGTGCGCTGACCAACGCGGTCAGCGTCTCGAGCCTGTTGCTGGTGACCGATGCCATGGTTGCCGACGTGCCCGAAGAGGAGAAGCCCCCGATGCCCGGTGGAGCGCCCGGTGGCGGCATGGGCGGCATGGGTGGCATGGGTGGCATGGGTGGCATGGGCGGAATGGGTGGCATGGGCGGGATGGGCGGCTTCTAGCGCCCGCGCCCTGTGAGGAGGATGGACTGAGATGGCCAAGAAAAGCAAGTGCAGCCTGCAGCCTTTGGACGACCGCGTGGTCGTCAAGCGCGTTGAGGCCGAAGAGAAGACCGCTGGCGGGATCGTTCTTCCGGACAGCGCCAAGGAAAAGCCCCAGAAGGGCGAGGTGCTCGCCGTGGGCCCGGGCAAGCTGCTGGACAGCGGCAAGCGCGGTGAACTGGAAGTCAAGGCCGGCGACACGGTACTGTTCGGCAAGTACTCCGGCAACGAAGTGGAGATGGGCGGCGAAGAACTGATCATCATCCGCGGCGACGACATACTGGCCAAGTTCTAGGCCCGGCCGGATAGTCAGGAGTCTGACATGGCTAAACAACTTCTTTACCAGGACGAGGCCCGCCGCAAGGTGCTGGAGGGTATCGTCAAGATGAGCAAGGCTGTCAAGGCCACGCTGGGGCCCACCGGCAAGAACGTGGTCCTGGACAAGTCCTTTGGCTCGCCGACGGTCACCAAGGACGGCGTTTCGGTGGCCAAGGAAATCGAGCTGCCCGAGAAGTTCGAGAACATGGGCGCGCAGATGATCAAGCAGGTGGCGTCCAAGACCTCGGACACCGCCGGCGACGGGACCACCACCGCGACTATCCTGGCCGAGGCGATCTACACCGAAGGCCTCAAGGCCGTGGCCGCCGGGTACAACCCGGTGGAGCTCAAGCGCGGTATCGACGCCGCGGTCGACGCGGCCAGGGAAGAGCTCGAGAAGCTGTCGAAACCGTGCAAGACCAAGGAAGACATTACCTCGGTGGCCTCGATCAGCGCCAACAACGACGCCGAGATCGGCGGGATCATCGCCGACGCCTTGGAGCGCGTGGGCAAGGACGGCGTGGTCACCGTCGAAGAGGGCAAGAGCCTGGAGACCAGTGTCGAAGTGGTCGAGGGCCTGCAGTTCGACAAGGGCTACCTCTCGCCCTACTTCGTGAACAAGCCTGCGGAGATGCAGTGCGTGCTCGAAAACGCGCTGGTGCTGATCTTCGAGAAGAAGCTGGCCAACATCCGCGAGTTCCTGCCGGTGCTGGAGCAGGGCGCTCAGACCGGTCAGCCGCTGCTGATCATCGCCGAGGACGTGGAGGGCGAGGCCCTCGCTGCCCTGGTGGTCAACCGCCTGCGCGGCACCCTGCAGTGCTGCGCGGTAAAGGCCCCCGGGTTCGGCGATCGCCGCAAGGCCATGCTCGAAGATATCGCGATCATGACCGGCGGCAAGTTCATCAGTGAGGACCTGGGTCTGAAGCTTGAGAACGTGACGCTGAACGATCTGGGCCGGGCCAAGACGGTCAGGGTGGACAAGGAGAACACCACCATCGTCGAGGGCGGCGGAAGCGCAAAGGACATCAAGGCGCGCATCGGCCAGATCCGCAACTCGATCGAGACCACCACGAGCGACTACGACCGCGAGAAGCTGGAGGAGCGCCTGGCCAAGATGGCCGGTGGGGTGGCCAAGATCAACGTCGGCGCAGCCACCGAGGTCGAGATGAAGCAGAAGAAGGCCCGCATCGAGGACGCGTTGCACGCCGCGCGTGCGGCGGCGGAAGAGGGTATCGTCCCCGGTGGCGGAGTTGCCCTGCTGCGCTGCGAGCCGGCGGTCAAGAAGGCCCGCGAGAAGCTCGAAGGCGATGCGGCTTTCGGGGCGGACATCGTGGCGCGGTCGCTCTCCTGGCCGCTTTCGACCATCGCCGGCAACAGCGGCGCCGATGCCGGCGTTATCGTTCAGAAGGTGCGCGAGAGCAAGGGTGCCAACGGCTACGACGCCTCGGCAGGGGACTACACCGACCTGGTCAAGGCCGGCGTGATCGATCCCTGCAAGGTGACCCGCCTGGCGCTGGAGAATGCCGCCAGCGTTGCGGGATTGCTGCTCACCACCGAGACGGCGATCACCGACCTTCCCAAGGACGATGACGAGGGCAAAGCCACCGAAGGCGCCGTCCGCTAGGAAGCGCGAACAAGCGAGTGAGCGGGGGGCGGAAGTTTCCGCCCCCCGCTTTGCGAACCGAGGATCAGCCTGACTTCGAAAGGCTGGGGGTTTGGAAGGGCGGAAGTCTGGAGGGATGGGAGGCGGGACTCGAGTCGTCGAGTAGCGGCGGCCCCGACCATTCATCCGTTGATCCCTTCTTCCGGGACGAGAGGCTGACTGCGCCTCACTGAGAGCTCAGAGTCGATGGCCAAAGCGCAGCGCGACTACTACGAAGTCCTGGGGGTGGAGAAGACCGCCTCCGCGGACGAGATCAAGAAGGCCTATCGCAAGCTGGCCATGAAGTACCATCCTGACCGGAATCCCGACAACAAGGAGGCCGAGGAGAAGTTCAAAGAGGCCGCCGAGGCCTACGAGGTCCTCCGCGACGACCAGAAGCGGCAGCGCTACGACCAGTTCGGCCACGCGGGCATGGGCGGCCAGGAAGTCCACTTCAGCAACGTCGAGGACATCTTCAGCCACTTCGGTGACATCTTCGGCGGGATGGGTGGCATCGGCAGTATCTTCGGAGACATCTTCGGGGGGGGCGGACGGGGCAGGGCCGGACCGCAACCCGGGCCAAGCCTGCGCTGCGAGCTGGCGGTCACCTTCATGGAAGCGGCCAAGGGCACCAGCAAGACCATAAACCTGCGCCGTCACAAGCACTGCTCGGAGTGCGGCGGAAGCGGCGCTGCCAGGGGCAGCTCGCCGACCAGTTGTTCTTACTGCAACGGACACGGCCAGGTGGTTTCGCGGCGGGGCTTCTTCAGCATGCAGTCGGTGTGCCCGCGATGCCACGGCAGCGGGCAGGAGATTTCCGACCCCTGCCGGCGCTGCAGCGGCAGCGGTGCGGAGGCCGAGGAGGCCAAGATCGAGATCCGCATACCCGCGGGCATCGAGGACGGCACGCGCATGCGCCTCGGCGGCGAGGGCGAACCCGGCGACCCCGGAGCCCCGCGCGGGGACCTCTACTGCACCGTGCGGGTCAAGCCCCACCAGTTCTTCACCAGGCATCACGACGACCTGCTCATGGAGATGCCGGTGACCTACAGCCAGGCAGTGCTCGGGGCTGAGATCGAGGTCCCGACGATCAGCGGCAAGAGCAGGCTGAAGATCCCCGGCGGTACCCCCAGCGGGCAGGTCTTCCGCCTGCGTGAGCAGGGCATGCCCAACGTGGGGGGCTACGGGCGGGGTGACCAGCTGGTGCGGGTTGTCGTGCGCGTGCCCAAGAGCCCCTCGAAGGATGAGAAGGAACTGATCCGCAAACTGGCCGAGGTAGAGAAGGTTCCGGTTTCGCCCAGCAGCGGCGGGTTTTTCGACAAGCTGCGCGACCTTTTCGGTGAGGGCTGATGACCAAGAAAACCAACGATTCCGGGGAAGAGCTCGAAGAAGAAGAGGCCGTGGACTCCGCTGCGGTTGATGAGGGTCGCGGCAGGAGCCTCGAGGAGATGCTCGGAGTGCTGGAGTCGGAGCGCGACAAGCTGCGCTCCGAGCGCGACGAGAAGAACGAAGCTCACCTCCGGGCCTGCGCGGACCTCGACAATCTTCGCAAGCGCGTTGCCCGGGAGCGTACGATGCTCTCGGCGCAGGCCAAGCGCGACGTGGTCTCGGCGATCCTGCCGACCATCGACGCCCTGGACCTGGCCATCAAGCACGCCGCGGAGGACAGCGACGTGAGCGCCTTCCTGGAAGGCGTGAAGGCCGCCCGCGACTCCCTGGAGTCGGCGCTGGCCGGCCAGGGCGTGGAGCGCATACCCGTCGAGGGCGTTTACGACCCCGAGTTGCACCAGGTGGACGCGGCGATCCCCAGTCCCGATCACCAGGACGGCGCGATAATCGAGGAACTTCGCGCCGGCTACCGCATCGGTGACCTGGTCGCCCGGCACGCCTCGGTGGTCGTCGCCAAGTCACCGCCGCCGAAGGCAGAACCGGAAGGGGCCGCAGCGGACGACGAGGAAGCCGGGCAGTAGCCTTGGGTCGAAGGCGTAGCAAGCCGACTATCGCGTACGCCACCAACTGCTACCCGGGTGAGAGCTTCGCCGAATTGGCCGCCGCGCTGCGCAGCGAGGTATCGTCCGTGCGCGAGCGTCTGGGCGGAGACGACCCGGTGGGCCTTTCGCTGCGAATCGGCGCGGAGCAGGCCCGGGAGATGGCCGAGGCCCCAGGGCTGGTTGAGGATCTGCGCTCAGCACTCAAGGATGCTGGCGCGAAGGTCGTCGGCGCCAACGCCTTTCCGATCTCCGCACCGGTGGACGGCATCTACAAGGACGGGATCTACCGTCCCGACTGGCGTCGCGCAGAACGCGTGGACGCCACCCTGAAGATCGCCGGGGCGATCGCCCAGCTCGTCGACGAGGGCCAGCGAGCGGTCCTGACCACTCTAACCGGAACCTGCCGTATGTGGCCGGGCGGCGAGTCGATCGAGGTGGAGGAGGACTGCGTCGACAATATCCTCACCTGTGCGGAAGGGCTCGAGGAGATCAGCTCCGCGACCGGTCGCAACATCGTGCTGGCACTGGAGCCCGAGCCCTTTACCACCGCCGAGACCTGCTTCGAGTGCGTGGCCTACTTCCAGGAGGGGCTGCTTGACGGGTCGCGCGCCGAAGTCGCCAGGCGGCGCCTGGGCGTGAACCTGGATCTGTCACATTGCGCGGTGATGTTCGAGGACCCCGCCGAGGTCATGAGCGTTCTGAGCGGGGAGGGAGTCAATATTTTCGGTCTGCACGTGAGCGCAGCCCTGAAAGCCGTGAAGCCCGGTGAGAAGCTGGCGGAGCTCCGAGAATTCGAGGAGCCGGTCTACCTGCACCAGGTCACCGCGGTGGACGCCTCGCGCAACATCGGCTTCCGCTCCCCGGACCTCGGAGAGTTCCTGGCGTTGCCGGCGCGCGAAATGGATCGCTTGGCCGAGGCCCGAGTGCACTTTCACGTGCCGGTCTACGCCGGCGAAATCGGAGGTCTGGCAACGACCGCGGACGTCACCTGGCACGGCGTGCGCACCGCGCGCAAGAAGAAGTACACCGATCTCTTCGTAGTCGAGACCTACACCTGGCCGCAGGTTGCCGGCAGGGAAGGCGCCGAGGTTGAAGTTGCCGAGGGCATAGCGCGCGAGCTGCGCAAGGCTCGCGAAGTCCTGGGGTTCTGAGGCGCGGGGACCGGCATGTATCCGCAGCCCGGCTGTCGCCGGGAGGCGAGATCTCTGCCGTCCTGGCGCCTTTGCGCTCCAGAGAAGTTCAGCGATTGGGAAGGGCTATTGCTCGCCGGGCATATTCCGGCGCATCCACTCCTCGCAGGAATCGCAACTCTCTTCGCGGTGCACCTGCCCGGCGAGTTTCTCTCTCACGCGCTGCAGCGCAGAGGTTATCTGGGCGCTCTCCAGCAGGTCGTTCTCGCTCAAGCCCAGCATAGTCATCATCTTGCGTACCCGTTCGATGCCGAAGGGACGCAACCAGGGCTCGTCAAGTCCGGTGTAGCAGGTGAAGGAGATCTCCATTCCCCAGGCCCTGTCGAGGTTGAGAACTTCGGTGTCGCGGCGCGGGTCGGGGTGGTGCTCGGCCAGATGCAGGGCCACCGGCGGCAGCAGTGCGTCCTTGCGCGGCGCGCCCGACTCCTGGCGGACCGAGAAGGGCAGCACTTCGGAGCTGAAGACTATGACCGGCGCGGCCTCCCGCCAGGTCTCGACGTCTCCGGCGAGCATGTCCTCGAAGTCGTCCGCGGCGTGGAACTCGACGCCGGCCGCGCGCAGCGATTCGGCTACGAGCTCCCCGGTCTGCTTGAAGTGGAAGGCGACCAGCGGGTAGACGTCCCTCTCGCGGTCCTTGGCGACCTGGGCGGCGAGGTCGCGGAACTTGCCCGTCTCGGTCGACCACACGCGGTCACGGAATTCGGCCGGCTTCTTCCCGAAGAGACTGTCGAACAAGCCCACTTGAGGATTCCTGCTCTACTGCCCGAGATAGAGACGCTCGGCCAGGAAGGGGTGCAGCCCGGCGTCGCGAATCTGCTGGGCGGTCTTCTCGATGTCGTAGGTTACGCGGTGGAACTCCACGAACTCGCCGTCGAAGGTGGCGTAGCTGGAGCGTGGGTTGTCGTCACGCGGCTGGCCGGTGGAGCCCACGCAAATGTAGAGCTTGCGGTCCTTGATGTTGAAACGCGAGATGATGTCGTGCGGGAAGATGATTGCGTCGGGCGTGCCCAGGAAGGCGCGGTGGTTGTGCCCGGTGAAGCACAGGTCGAATCGCTGGAATGAGCGCTTGATGTCCTCCACGAAGCGCTCGAAATCCTCGCGGTCCTCCCACTCGCGGACGTACTCCATGAGCGGGTCCTCTGCCGAACCGTGGACGTAGAGCACGTCGTTCTCGAGGCGTGCGGCCTTGAGGGTGCTCAGGAACTGCATGAGTTCCGGGTCGGAGATCTGTTTCTTGGTCCAGGCAACCGCCTCGGCGGCGATGGGGTTGAAGCCCTCCGGGCCGCGCAGCACCGCGTACTCGTGGTTGCCGAGCAGCGTGAAGTCGCAGCGCTCCTTGACGAGCTTCAGGCATTCGGCCGGGCGCGGGCCGTAGCCGACGACGTCGCCGAGGCTGATGATGCGCTTCACGTTGCGCCTGTCGATATCCTCGAGAACCGCCTCCAGGGCGGCGAGGTTTCCGTGAATGTCGCTGATTATCGCTTGCACTTAGAGCACCCGTATCTGCGAGCCAGGACGGGGAGTCTTGGCGTCCTCGTCGAAATCGCCTTTGCCCTCGTCGGGCAGTCGCGGCAGGTCGTCTTCCTCCAGATCGATCACGTCCTCGGGTTCGAGGACGTCGCTGGCATAGGGATTGTCGTTCTCCAGTCGGTTGGCGGCGCCGGCCACCTCTTCCGCCAGGCGCTTGATTTCCTCGGGGCTCTTCAACACCGTTGGAGCCGTGCTGTCTGGAAGCGGCGGTGACTCCCGACCAGCGGGCAGGTCGTCGCCGGGGCTTGCGGACTCGGCGGGAGTATCTGCTCGGGCTGCAGGCTTCGAAGGCTTCGCCGACTCTCCGGCCGGGTCTTGGTCCCCTGGGGGGGGCTCATCCTGATCCTCGTCGAACCTGCCGTCCCCGATCAGGAGCGCGTCGGTGCTGAACTCGTCGTCTTCTACGACCGCCACCGGAGCCTCTTCGGGTTTGGCCGGGGCCGCTGAGGCCCGGCGGGGGTCATCATCATCGGCCGCCTGGCGGGAGACCTCGGCAGCCAGCCGGGAAACCTCCTCGGCCGAGGTGCGCCGGCGTTCATCCCCGGGCGCCTCGCCGTCCCCGGTCTCTGGAAGGGCCAGTCTGGAACTGGCGGCCTTGGCTGCCTCGGATTCGGCGATGTCCCAGGCCAGGCACTCGACACAGATCGGCTGGCCGTCGATCCTGCGGGCCTTGCCGGTCGTGAATTCGGCCGCGGGGATGCTCCCCGAGCAGCGCGAGCAGAACTCGACCAATGTTTCGGTGTCGAGCTTGCGCGCGGACTTCCGTTTCCGGCTGGGCCGGACGCGAGGGGGTTGCTGTTCGCCGGGCTTGACCCGCTTGGTCTCGGCGTCCTCGAAGCGTTCGGTGAGATGAAACTCCAGCTCGGTGGTGCCCAAGCGTATGGTGTCGGTGTCCTTGAGGGCCGCCTCCTTGACCTTTACGTTGTTGAGGAAGACGCCGTTGGCGCTGCCGAGGTCGCGAAGCGTGTAGCCGCTGGCGCCCGCCGATATGACGCAGTGCCTGCGGCTCATGCGCGGGTCGACGATGCAGATGTCGCATTCTCCAACTCGTCCCACGACGCTGTCCCTTTCGGGGCTCACCTGGTAGGTGCGACCCTTGGCGCGTCCGGAAAGCAGTACCAGGCAGCTCATCCTGCGAGTTCGCCCCCTTCTTGAGCGATTATAGACGGGGCCGAGAACGTGTCAAAAGGTTGTGCCCGGCTCCTCGAGACTCTCAAGGGCGGTCAGGCGGGGGACGATAAATCATGGAACGGAAACGGCCTGCGGTTGCCACCGGGGAGGAATGACTTGTACGACAGATACCTCAGGATCGTCGAGCAGTGGGGCGAATGGCGCTGGGTGCTATGGGCCGGGCTGGCCCTCGTCGGGGTCTTGAGCGTCGCCTGGATCCTGGACCAGGTCTGGAAACGGGCGGTGATCCCCATAACCGAGAAGACCCGCACCAATCTGGACGGGCTGGTGGCCAGGGGCGTTCGAAGGCCGCTGACGGCCCTGGTCTTCTTCGGGGGGCTGAGCCTTTGTGCCGGCGCCATCACTCACCGGGCGCTGACTTCCGCGAAGCGCAACGCTGAGAGCGCCAAGCTCAGGGCGGAAACCGCCCAGTTCAGGGCCGAGGCCCTGGCGGGAAGCGCCGAAGCCCAACAGGCCCGGGCCGGGGCCGAGCGGGCCTCGCAGGCCGTGCTGGATGCCGGGCACGCAGTCGAATTCTGGGAGAGGGGCCTGCTTGTCCGGCTGGTCAAGGGAGCGCTCTACATCCTGATGGTTCTGGCCGCCTGCGCGGCCGGCTACGGTCTGGTTACGGCCCTCTGCGACTGGTACCTGCTGGACGTGGCCTCAAAGACCAGCACGACGCTCGACGACGAGTTTATTCCTGTCTTCAGGAGGATGGCCAAGGTGGTGGTCTTCTTCGTGGCGTTGACCATTATCCTGGGGCACTTCGACGTGAAGATCACGGCGCTGCTGGGCGCCGCCGGTTTCGCGTCGCTCGCGGTGGCCCTGGCTGCCCAGGAGACGGTGGCCAACATGATCTCCGGTTTCACCATTCTGGTTGACCGGCCCTTCCGGGTGGGTGATCGCGTTGAACTCGCCGACGGAACCGTGGGCGACGTCTGCGAGATCGGCCTGCGCAGCACGAAGATCCTGTCTTTCGACAGCACCCAGTTGATCATTCCCAACAAGCAGATCTCCGCCGCGCGGATCATCAACCACAGCTACCCCGACACCAAGGTCAAGATCCGCAAGGACTACGGCGTGGCCTACGGCTCCGACGTGGAGCTGGTCAAGCGTATCCTGGTTGAAATCTGCCGCGCGCACCCGAAGGTCCTCGACGATCCCGAGGCGGCGGTCTACTTCACCGACTTTGCCGACAGCGCGCTGATCTTCAAGCTGGTCTGCTGGGTCTCCGACTACAAGGACAAGTTTGCGACCACCGACGAGATCAACACGGAGATCAACCGACGCTTCAACGAGGAGAAGATCGAGATACCCTTCCCGCAGCGGGACATTCATGTTCGCTCGGGAGCGGTAGCGTAGGGAAGGCCGGAGGCTTCAGGCCGCAGGCCGAAGCAAGCCCAAGGTGGAAGGGGCCGCCCGGTGGGCGGCCCCTTTGGTTACCTGGGTTTCTGCTTCTGGCGGTGTTGGCGCCTGACCCCCGCGCCGATTGCCATCCGCTGCAGGTAGTCTTCCCGGACTCCTTCGCGCTCGGTCCCGGCCTGGTCCCCGCAGGCCAGCCGGTCGAGAAACGCGACGATCTCCTCGCGCTTGCCCTCGAGCAGGTTTTCCGCGGCGGGGCGGGTACATCGCCCGGTCTCGCTCTCGTGGACCGCGTGGACCAACCGGTCGATGGCCAGCATCTTCTCCTGCGGCGTCCGGCAACGGGGGAATTCCGAAAGGAAGGCCGTGAAGAATGGGCGCGCCCTCCCGGCGTGAATCCGCCGGCGCTTGTAGGAGCTGTGGTAGGCGGCCCATGTCGACCGCCACCCGCAGGCTGGGCAGCTCATCGTGCGGTCGCGCGGCACGTTCCAGGCATTGTCTAGCTTCTCGGCACAGTGGGGACAACGCCGCTCGGTGGCCCGGCGGATGGTCTCGCACCTCTCGAGCAGGGCGTAGCCCAGCTTGTCGATGAGCTCCTCGTCGATGATCCCGCGCGCATCAGTTCTGTAAAGCCGCTTTATCAGCCTGGGCCGCACCCGGGGGGCCCAGCGGATCTCGTGGGGGTCTGTATTTGTGTTCATCCTTCCGGCCTCCCGTGTTACGAAACAGGAACCGGCGGCCGGGACACGGTTGCCAACCTATGCCCCGGCGGTCGCGGTGCGGCGCGGGGAGGCACCCCGCGTACCGCATGACCCGCGACCCTCTCCGCCGGTCCGATTTCGACGTTGCCTGTCGTGTAGTCGGATCCCAGGCCCGAAAGGTTCGGGACAAATCCGAAAAGGCCGGGAATGGGTTCTACTGAGTGCGGGCTCTCTCGTAGCCAAACGCCTCGAAGTCTTCGCGGCAGTACTCCCACACGAGGTCTTCGGCTTGCGAATCACCCTCGAAGTACGCCTGAAAGGCCTGCTTCGGCTTGGTGACGGTCACGTTGCGCCGAGGAAGGCCGTTGAAGACCTCCACAAACTGCAAGTCAGAGAGGCCTTCAAGCGCCTCATATCGGACGAACCGGCTGGCCCCTGACAACTCGAAGAACCTCGCCTGGGTCATAGCCGTATTTGGCCTGCCGGTCTCCGGGTCAATCGGAGCATTGTCCTTCCTGCCAATGCGCTCGCGCATGAACTCCGGGAAGGACATGCCCCAGATCTCAGCGTTGGCTTCCCTGCGGTTTGGTTCGCGACACCCGTACCACCACCAGCTGAAGCACCTTTCATAGGGGTTACGCACCACGGTGAAGACCAGGTACTGTTCGCAACCTTCCGGCGGCCACCAGCGATGAGTGCAGGGCCTGACGTATTCGCCGCCGTGTTTCTCGACCAGCCACTGGCTGACCGCCTGGCAGGCGGTCTTTGGTATGGCGATGTAGACGTACTTGTGTTCGTGAGAGACGACCATCTGTTCTGCTCCGGCTCTGTCTTCGTGCTCGTGCGCAGCGAAGCGGTGCTCGTGATCGCAATCGGCACTGGTGTGGGCCGAATCGAGCACGATTACGCGTACGGAAGAAGACGGCCCGGGGGTCGGGATGCCGCCCTTCCCCCGGGAGTCGCCGGCCCTTTGCGCGGGAGGGCACTCCCCCGCGTACGCCGAACCGACGACCTCTTACCGCCAAGCTGGTGACGGCCGGGAGCCCGCGTGCCGTTACGGATACTCCCGGAGACCGCCGGCCCTTTGCGCGCGGGGCATCCGCGCGTACGCCGAACCGACGGCCGGCTCCGTCGTCTAGTCTTTCTTCGCCTTTGCCTCCCGCGCGGCGAGGATGCTCTTGAGAAGCGACTGCTTCGACCGTCGGGCCTGCTGGTGCGTCTCCTCGAGCAGCGAGCGGGCCGCGATCTCGAGCGGAACGTGTTCCGGCCAGCGACGCAGGCCCCAGGCGGCGATGCGGCGAACCAGGCCCGAGCGATCCCGCAACAGGGGCAGGACCAGCGGGACGAACTCCTCAGCCTTGCGCCGGTCGTCGACCTCGACGTGCAGGATTGCCTCCACCGCCGCGCGCCGGACCTTCTTGTTGGCATCGCCCAGCCCGGCCTTGAGCATCTCGATCACCGCCTCGATCTTCTCCTCGGGCGGGGCCCCGGCCTTGTTCACGTGGCCGACGGCTTCCTTGCGCGTGCGCCAGTAGGGCGAGGCGAAGGCGCTGACGAATCCGTCGAGGCCGCGGGTGCCGATCTTCCTGATCTCGGCGACCAGGTCGTCCCAGGGCATGGCCTGCAGGGCCGAGCCGGGGCGGCGGCGAACGAGGATCGCGAACACGCGACCGGCGAAGTCTTCGGCCGGCGCGTTGGCCTTGAGAGTGTTCTCGACCATCTCGACCATCTCCTCCTTCAGCCGCTCCCGGGCGTCGTGCAGGCGGCGCTTGACCGTGCCCGCCGGAACCTCCTGGATGGCGGCGACCTCGTCCACCGAGTAGCCGTTGATGTAGAAGAGAGCGGTGGTTTCGCGCTGGGCCTTCGGGAGTCTGGACACCGCGTCCATGACTTCGTCCCGCAGGTCGCGCTTGCCGCCGTCTTCCACGATCGCCCCGGCCTCCTGGCCGACCTGATCGAGCGAGGCCACGTCGCGCCTGGCCCTGATCCGGTCAATGCAGCGGTGGATCGCGATGGACCTCAGCCACGGCGCCAGACGGCCCGGGTGGCGCAACGTCCCCAGGCGCTGGTAGGCTTCGACGAAGGCGTCCTGCGCGGCGTCTTCCGCTTCGTGGAAGTCGCCCAGGCGGGCCAGCGAGACCCCGAAGACCGCGTCGCGGTAGCGATCGATGATCGGGGCGAACGCTTCGGCTCCGCCATTGAGGGCCTCCTCGACCAGTAGTTCGTCCGACTTCATGGTCTGCAGTCCCTGCTTCTTACCAGTCCAGTCGGACTGGCGGCGGAAATGGTTCGGTCGAATAGGAGATTCTAGCGCATTGGGCCGTGCCGTGCCAGCCTCCGGGCCAGCAGGCCGTTGAAAACCGGCCTGCTCGTTCTTGAGGCGAGGCCATTCCCGGACCGCGGTTCTCGTCGGTGGCCCGGATGGATCCGTCTGGGAGCGGGCGGCAGGAGTAAAGGCTGGAGCAAGAGCAGGATGCGGCCGTTACTCGCCAGTCGGATCCGGTGTTTATTACTTGCAGCTAGCCGTGTCGAATCTAGGATGTTCTGAAGTGGCCGTCGAATCGCGGGAAGCGGCGAGACGCGTTGCGCGTTGCGGCGTCCGATTGGGGATTCAGGCCCGGGCAGGGGGCGGCAACTGCCGCTGGGGTCGCTTGAGATCGGGAGCACACAGATGGCCAAGGCGATAGTCGATCCGGATGCCCTCCAGCGCTTCGCGGCGCAGCTGAAGCGCTTTACCAGCGACACGCAGGGACAGCTGGCCATGATCCACCGCCAGTTCGTGAAGCTGGGCGAGACCTGGAAGGATCAGGAGCACGCCAAGTTCGCCGAGGATTTCGAGCGGGCCATCAGCGTGATGGGCAAGCTGGCGGCCTCTTCCGAGAAGCAGATTCCGATACTGCTCCGCAAGGCCCAGAGCATTCGCGAGTACCTCGGTCAAGGTTAGCAGGCCGTTGAAAAGCGGCCTGCAGAGCAGGAGAAAGGTGAAAGCAGGAAGGAGCGCCGTGGAATCTTTCACATTGCCGGACATGGACCGCGAGATAGTGGCACTTGCCTCTCCTGCCTTTCGACTGCGCTCAAGGCTCTTCCATACAGAGGCCCTGAGCTCGGGTCGAAGGGCGGTCCACTCTCTCATTTCTCCTTTCTCAGGCTCGGTGCCAATGGTACCTTTTTCAACGGCCTGTTAGGGGGTTACCGCCAGTGGCCCAATCCCCCGCGAACATCGAGTCACCAGAAGTCCTGCGCCAGCTGCGGGCGCATTTCGTGAAGTTCACCGAGCGCTGCACCGCGGCCCTGGGCGATACCTACGCCGACGTTCGTAAGGTCGAGGGCTGGCTGCAGCGTGAGATCCATCCCTACTGGCGGCGGCAGCTGCAGCGCCGTCACGAGCGCGTCGAGCAGGCCAAGCGCGAGTACGCCGAGGCCGTGTGGGCCAGCAAGAATGCCGGCAAGCCCAGCCCGGTTGACGAGAAGAAGGCCCTGAACAAGGCCATTCGTGCCAAGGAGGAGGCCGAGTCCAAGCTGCAGCGCATCAAGCAGTGGTCCAGTATCATGGACCGCGAGATCGGCAAGCGGCTGCAGCCCTGTCGGAGTCTGGGTGCACTGATCGACACGCTGGGGCCCAAGGGCCTGGCTCGCATCGACCAGATGATGGACCAACTGGACCTCTACTTCCGGCGAAGCCCCGGCGCCGGAGGGGGTGATGACTGATGGCCGAGGGCGGACGCCACCTCACCGTCGGCCTCAGTCGCTCGGAACTGCGCTTGGGCCACGCTGTCAAGGAGATGGGCCGGCAGTGGGCCGAGACAGCGCCCTACTGGCGCGACAAGGCCCGCAAGGCCTTCGAGAAGGAGTATATGGACGAGCTTCTGCTGACTGGCCGGGGGGCAGTCAGCTCGATGGCCGAGATCCAGCGTTTCCTGGCGCAGGTAATCAGCGAGTGCTCGTGAACATCCGGGATCGGCACTGAGGAGGAAGACCCATCGACCTGCGAATCAGCGAGCTTTCGCTCCGCATCACTGAACTGCAGCGTCGCCTGCGGGAGATCCTTGACGGGCGGGACACCGCCCGGCACGAGTGCCAGGAGCGCCTGCTGGCCGCCAAGCAGGACTTCGGCGGTCGCCTGAAGGAAGTCAAGGAGAGCTACAAGGAGGTCACCGCAAGGGACCAGGCCGCCTACGAGAAGGCCAGGGAAGCGGCGATTGGCGGCTTCAAGACCCGGGTTGCACGGATCGACAAGGCCCTTTCCCGGATGGTCGCTGAGATCAACCGCCAGGCCAACGAGGAACTCGAACGTCAGGACGAGAGTTTCCGCCTCGAGAAGGCCAGGGTCGCCGAGAAGAACCGTCCCAAGTCGGACGCCTCGGCGGAAAAGCTGGCTTATCTGCAGGAGCGCATCAACTCTCTGCGAGACAAGGTGGAAATCGTCAGGGAGCAGGTTCGTTCCTCGGCGCTCAAGCGCAACGTTCCGCTGCCCGAACTGGCCGTCCCGATGGTTCCCAAAGACCTGAAGGCCAAAGGCGAGCCGGACGACGAGGAGGCTCCGCCGAACTTCACCAGGAGTGGTCCCGGTACCGTCGACGGCAGGAAGTGGGCGCCGACCAACATCGAAGAGGACGTGGAATCGGTCTCGCGGGACCTCTCCGGTGCCAAGCTGCGCCTGGCCGGAGTGCACGGGTCGATCAGCGGTCTGCTGGCCAGCCGCACCGCTCTGGTCTTCTGCTACGCGCTTGTCGTGATCGGAGCCGTGGGCCTTTCGGTAATCACGCTGTTCTTCTCCTGGCCGGTGGTCAGCTTCGCAGGGATAGCCGGTGGGGTGGTTCTCGGCCTGGCATTCCTGGCCTACTTCTCGCGCGCCGGTGCGGTCAAGCCGGTGGCAGAAGAGCTGCTGAGCCTCTACGAGTTCGTCGAGCAGCGGCTGAAGCGCCTCGAGATCCTGACCCAAACGGCCAGGGACGAGTTGGGTCCCTTCCGCTTTCTGGACGAGCAGATCCGCGAGATCATGGATCTGGAGAAGACCACCAACCGCGGGCGCGAGGAAGTGCGCCGGGGTTCGGAGGAGATCTCCAGTAAGCACCGCGCGCGCCACGGCCGGCTGCTCGAACGCCTGGAGAAACGCCGCGACCGGGCCGTCGAGGGGCTTGAATCCGGGCACAAGGCTCGTATGGACCGGCTCCGACGGGAATATGAGCATGAGGTGCGCAGCCTGGAAGCCGAATGGAAGAAGAGCGACGGGGACGCCGAGAGACAGGCCGAAGCCGCGGTCGAACGCCTCGCCGGCGAATGGAAACAATGCCTGGCGGAATTCACCGGTTTCTGCTCCGAGGCTGCCAGGTGCCGTGCCGAGGACGGCGCCGCGCTGGCCGAACGGGCCGAAGGCACCCTGACGCTTCCGCCGGAGTTTCCTCAGAACGTGTTTCTGGGGAAGAGCAGACTGGATCTGGGCCGGCTGGATATCCGCACCGATCCTGAGGACGTGCGGTTCACGCTTCCCGACGACCCGGTCTTCGAGCTGCCCGTGGCGCTTTCCTTCCCGACCTGCGGATCGCTGCTGGTGGAGGCCCCGGGGCCCGGGCGCGAACGTGCCGTCGAGGCGCTGCTGTCGTCCTGCCTGGCGCTGTTGCGCTCCTTTCCCGCGGGCAAGATCAAACTGACGTTGCTCGACCCTGTGGGCCTGGGTGAGAGCTTCGCGGGCCTCATGCAGCTCTCGGAGTACGACGAGACCCTGGTTCGCGGTCGGATCTGGACCGAGGGGGCGCAGCTGGAGCGCAAGCTGGCGGACCTCACCGAGCGGATCGAGAAGGTCATCCAGAACTACCTGCGCAATCGCTACGCCACGGTCGCCGACTACAACCAGGACGCGGGCATCATGGCCGAGCCCTACGAGTTCCTGGTCATCGCCGACTATCCCACGGGATTCAGCGACCTGGCCATGGAGCGGCTGGCCAGCGTGCTCACCAGCGGGCCGCGCTGCGGGGTTTACACCCTCATACACTGCGCCAAGGGTACGGAACTCCCGGGCGAGACCGACTCGCCGGCGTACCTGCGCAGCACCGTGTCGCTGCGCGACGACGGCAGCAGGCTGCACCTCAACCACAAGGGCCTCGCGATGGCCGAGTTGGCCGTTGACGCCATGCCGGATCCCGAGACCACCAGCAAGCTGCTGGACGGCATCGGCAAGTGTTCCTCGGACGTCCAGCAGGTGGAACTGCCTTTCGACGCGGTGGTGCCCGTGGACGAGGAGCTCTGGAGCCTGTCGGCCGAGAGCACCTTCCGGGTGCCCATCGGGCGCTCCGGCGCCGAGCGCATCCAGTACCTGGAACTCGGCAAGGGTACCGCTCAGCACGCGCTGGTCGCCGGGCGTACCGGCTCGGGCAAGTCGACGCTCTTCCACGTCATCATCACGGCCTCGTCGCTGTGGTTCAGCCCTCGCGAGATCGAGTTCTACCTGGTGGATTTCAAGCACGGTGTGGAGTTCAAGCTCTTCGCCAACCACAAGTTGCCGCATGCCAGGGTCATCGCCATCGAGAGTGATCGCGAGTTCGGACTCAGCGTGCTCCAGAAGGTGAACGAGGAGCTCACCCGCCGGGGGAACATGTTCCGCAAGGTCGGCGTGCAGGACCTCGCCGGATACCGCACGGCGGCGCCCGAAGAGCACCTCTCGCGTCTGGTGCTGATGATCGATGAGTTCCAGGAGTTCTTCACCGAGGACGACATCATCGCCCGGGACGCCGCCCTGCTGCTGGACCGCTTCGTGCGCCAGGGCCGCGCCTTCGGTATTCACGTGATCCTCGGATCCCAGACGCTGAGCGGCATGTACACTCTGGCCAAGAGCACGCTGGGCCAGATGGGTGTGCGCATTGCCTTGCAGTGCAACGAGGCCGACAGCCAGCTGATCCTCAGCGAGGACAACACCGCTGCGCGGCTGCTGTCGCACTCCGGCGAGGCTATCTACAACGACATGTCCGGGCTTCTGGAGGGCAACAGCCCCTTCCAGGTGGTCTGGCTGCCCGAAGAGGTCCAGGACGCGCACCTGGCGCGGATGGCCAGGCGGGTGAGAGAGACGCCGGAGCAGCAGCCGGCCGGCGAGTGCGTGGTCTTCGAGGGCAGCGCCCCGGCGGACCTGCGCGACAACCGCTCGCTCGCCGGGCTGCTCGACGGCGCGCAGGCGCCGGCCGCAACTGCGGGGCGCGGATGGGTCGGCGCCGCCAGCGCGATCAAGGGGCCCACCGAAGTTGCCTTCACTCAGGCCGGTGGTTCCAATCTGCTGATCCTCGGCCAGAACCGCGAGGCGGCCTTCGCCACGGTTTCGGCGCTGTTGATCGGCCTGGCGGCCGGTCACGGCCGGGATGACGCCGAGTACGTCGTGTTCGAAGGCGAAGGGCAGTCCGCGGAGTACGCCGGGCAGCTCGAGGCGCTGACCGGGGCGATCGGCCCCGAGCGTGTGAAGGTGCCGGCTCCGAGAGAACTGGAGGATGTTCTCTCGCGGATCACCGAGGAGCACGTAAAGGGCGGGAACCCGGGCGGCAAGCGAACCTACCTGGTGGTCTTCGGTCTGCAGCGTTTCCGCGCGCTGCGCCAGGAGGACGCTTTCTCTCTGTCTATGGACGAGGACGAGAAGAAGTCTCCGGCGGACATGTTCGCGGACCTCCTGCGCGAAGGGCCGGAACACGGCGTGCACTCGGTAGTCTGGTGCGACACGCTAACGAATCTCAACCGCGCGCTGGCACGCGCCGTGCTGCGCGAGTTCGACATGCGCGTGCTCTTCCAGATGAGCGGGGCGGACTCCTCGGAGATCTGCGACTCGACCGCGGCCAGCAACCTGGGCCTGCACAAGGCCATGCTCGCGGTCCAGAGCGACGGCTCGATTGAGAAGTTCAGGCCCTACAGCGTGCCGGACAGCGAGTACCTCGATGGGGTTCGCAAGGCGCTGGAAGCACGGTAGCGTCGGGAGGCGTACAGATGACCGAAACAGTCTCGGCGGGCGATCGCCAGATCCTGAGGAAGCGTGCGCAACTGCAGCGCGAGTACGCGAATGCCCCGCAAAATGAGGCAATTCTGAAGAAGTGGCGGGCGCAGGCAGAGGGGCGGCGCGAGGCTCCGCCGGTGCGCATGCTCTTCTCTAACTTCCGCCACGAAGTTATCACCCCGCGCCTGCAGTGCGAGGGGGAAGGGGCCCGCCGGATAGAGAGCGCGCTGCTTGACACCCTGGTCGGGCGCGAGCTCTTCGACGATGACACGCCGATATCCCCGACGTTCGACATGACCTGGCAGACCCATGTCCGACCGTTCGGAATCGATCGCAAGCTCACCCGCGCCGAGGGGACCGGCGCCCAGGGCTTTCATATCGAACCGGTGATCAGCGATCTGTCCGCCGAGCTGGAAAAATTGCGCGGCGGGTCCTTCGGGGTCGACCGCGAGGCCACGGCTCGACAGCGCGAGCTCGTCGAGAACCTCTTCGGAGACATCCTGCCGGTGCGCATTGTGATGGGCGCTTTGCCGGGGATGATCACCAACCCGCTGGTTCACCTGATGGGCATGGAAGCCTATTACCTGGCGATGTTCGACTGCCCCGAAGCCGTGCACGAGGCTATGGAGATGGCGACCCGGGTCTACGAAGGCTACTACGATTTTCTGGAGCAGGAGCAGTTGCTCCTGCCGACCAACGGCATCAGTCCGTTGGCGCAGGAGTCCTTCGCGTTCACTGACGAACTGCCTGCGGAGTGCGTGACGCGCACGACGGAGTGCTGGGGCTACCTCGAGTCGCAGGAGACCACGGCGGTTTCCGCGGAGACCTTCGGCGAGTTCGTTTTTCCCTACCAGCAACGCCTGGTCGATCGCTTCGGCCTCCTGTCCTACGGCTGTTGCGAGCGTGTGGACGCCATCTGGCCGGATTACCTGTCGAAGTGGGGTAAGCTGCGCAAGCTCTCGGTTTCGCCCTTCAACGACGAACCCCGCATCGGCGAGTTCCTGCGCGACCGCCGAATCGTCTACTACTGCAAGCCGCGCGCGGAACTCGTGACCTGTGTCGGCCCGCTCGACGACGAGGCCATCACCGCGGACTTCAAGAGGGTCTGCGAGGCGGCCAGCGGCTGCCTCTTCGAGATCGCGCAGCGCGAGGTCGGCACGATCTTCGGAGACTTCGAGCGCGGCCGCCACTACGTGCGCCTGGCCAGGCAAGCCGTCGACTCCTACTGGCGTCCCTGAGCCGCAAGGTCGTTGGGCGCGCGGACGGCACGTGCGATGGCTGGCCATGAGTCTGAAGACGGTGCAGCATGCTATGTTCAGCAGTGCCGAGCCCACAATGCCCGGTCCGCAAATGCTCAATCAACGGAAGTCGAGCACCCGGCACTCCGTGCCCTTGCGGACCGTGACCACGCCGCTGTTCCAGTTGCCAGTGAGGAAGGGGCTGTCAAAGGCCTTTTCGGGCGCGAAGTCGACCGGTTGGCCATTGACCGCCGGGACTTCTTCAGCGCTGGTGTCGAGAGTCAGGCTGTCGCCGTAAATCGTACCGCAGGTCAGCACCGGACCATTGGCGGTAACGGTGCAGGCCTTGACCCTGGCCTTGAAGGCCTCGAAGCTCGCGGCGTCGCGTTTGGCCGTTACCTGTAGCATTACCGGGGCGTACCCCTCTTCCAGGACCATGACGCGGCCAGCCGGCTGGGGCAGCAGGCTCTCATCGTGATCCCGGAGCGGCAGTTCCAGCTGCTGCCAGCTGTAACCGCCCGCGATCACCTGAACCGCCGCGTAGGCACCGGCTGACTCAACGAAGACGATGCCGTCCTCTTCGACCGGGGAACTCAAGCCCTCTTCGGAAATCCAAACGATCATTTCCGCTCCGCCCCGGTGATACTTGAGCTTCTGGGTAAGCAGGCTGCCCCTGCTCTGAACCGAGTGCAGTGCGTTCATTGCTACCCGGCTGTTCTCTGGCCGAACGATCGGAAGAATGCGGGCGCCCGGTGCGCCGGAGAATATCGCTCCCTGCCAGCGGTTCTGCGAGCTGATGTCGGTCCAGTCTTCCCGGGGTCGCGGCCGGTTCATCGGCGTTCCGATGATGAAGGCCGGATCGCAGTAGCTGTAACGGAGAATGTCTCCCCCGGCAGTGTCGACCTTGTAGGGGTGCAGGCCGGGAGCGGTGGCCAGGCCCAGCGGGCGCTGGCGCACCTCGTATCGGCCGCGACCCTCCACGTCCAGTGCGATAGCGGCTACCACCGCAGGCGGGCGATAGTCGCTGAGTGCCGCGTGCAGGCAGGGGCAGAGCGGTTTCCGCTGTCGGCCCATGCCAAAGTAGTACCAGGCCACCGTGGCACCTTCGCCCCCGGGAGCGTGCCCCAGGCCCATCTGGAAATAGACCCGGGAACGGCCGCCGCCCTGGACCCCGTCGATCTGCTCCTGGGCCCAGTAGGCCCAGTAGAGATCAAGCAGCAGGCCCGCGGCCCGGCGCACCGGGGGTTCACCGAAATCGTGAAAGCTGTAGATGCCCTTGATCAGGAAGCCGTTGTACATGTCGTTCTGCATTTCGATGAACATGCCCTTGCGGGCCCGCTCGCGGCAGTAGACGACGAAGTACTCGCTCCAGGCGCGGTAGTGTTCTGCGGCGGTGGCGCCGTCTTCGTACTTCCGGTCGCGATATTCAGGCCGGTTGCGGGCCAGCCCGGAGAAGTGCCAGCAGAGCGTGAAGATCATTGCGTGGTGGTTCTCGGACTCGTAGATGTGCCAGGTCTGCGAGGTTTCATGCTCGGCGCAGGACAGTTTCGAGTACTGCCTCGCGTATATCCATACCGGCTCCAGAATGACCGCCTCGGTTTCCGGGGTCACCCGTCCCGGGGCCCGGCGGCCGCCGGTGCCATAGATTTCGACCAGCCGGAGAACCACGTCCGCGTGCCAGTGAAAACTGTCGTGATCGTTGATGTCCCGGGGATTGTCGAGGTAATGCCGGGCGTTCTCGACCAGCGCGGCGTTTGCCTCCTCAAGCATCTCCCCGAGGTACAGGCAGCGAGCGGCGAACTCCACCATTGACCATGAATAGTGCCGGACGTAGTTGCCCCGGCCGGGGCCGAGCGGCTGGCGCTTGGCGGCGCGCGCCAGCGGCCGCTCCGATTCCGCGCGAAACATCGCGTCGACACGCTTCTCGAAACCGGACAGGACCTCTTGCGGGTTAGCGTCCACACTCATGCTGCTGCACCCTTCGCAGCCTCAGGCCCCCGCGATCCTCGGCATCCGGGTGGGTTCGCGCTGGATCTCGGCCTGCATGAACTCGAGCAGCAGCCGGCTCCTGAGCTCGGCGCTGGCGGGGTCGTCCCACAGGTTGCGCAATTCGCCAGGATCCGCCTCGAGATCGAAAAGCTCGCCGTAGGGCGCATCGCGGTAGACGGTCAGCTTGTAGCGGTCGTTGACCAGCGTGCGCAGGTGCACGGTAGTGGGGTTGTGGCGGTTCTCGACGATCAGATGCTCGCGGGCGCGCTCGGCATCGCCCGACCAGACCTCCAGCTGGTTCACGCCCTGCATCAGGCCGGGCACCTCGATCCCCGCGGCGCTCAGGAATGTCGGCGCGTAGTCCACCTGGCTCTGGAGCGCATCGCAGACCGCGCCGGCCGGCAGCCGGCCGGGCCAGCTGGCCAGCATCGGCGTGCGCAGCAGGTCTTCGTAGTGGAAGGCTCCCTTGGCGATCAGCCCGTGCTGGCCGAGGTAGTGGCCGTGGTCGGTTGAGAACACCACCAGGGTGTTCTCGGCGATGCCCAGGCGCTCAAGGCAGTCCAGGATCCGGCCGATTTCCGCGTCCATCAGGCTGATCATGCCGTAGTAGCAGGCCATGCTGCGGCGCAGCTGGCCCTCGTCGTGCAGGTGGGAGTTGAATCCGTGCAGGGCGTGTCCGCCCTCTTCCCTGTAGGTCGAGAAGTCCGGGTGCTGCTCCCGGGTCTTGGCATACTGCGGGGGCATGTGGTCGAACTCGCCCTCGGTGTAGGACCCCAGCGGCACGTCTTCAGGGTTGTACATGCCGAACCAGGGCTCCGGCACCGCGTAGGGCGGGTGGGGGTCGAAGAAGCTGGACCACAGGAAGAAGGGCTTGTCCTCGCTCACCGAGCGCTCGATGTTGGCCACTGTGCGCTCGCCCACCCAGTGGGAGTGGTGGAACTCCTCGGGGATGTCCCAGGCCATGCTTCCCCGGGTGTACTCCGGGCCGGCGTACTTGTCGTCCTTGCGGCGCGGCCACTCCTGGAAGTAGTCCTTCCAGTTGTCCAGGCCCTTCTCCTCCATCCAGATGGCGTAGTGCTGTCCGGCGTGCGACTCGTGGGCGTGCATCCGGGCGGTTTCGACGTGATTGAACCCGTACCACGGGCCGTGGAACTTCCGCCAGAAATCGAGGTCTCGAAGCAGGGGCTGGCACTCGATGGACTCGCTGCCGGGCTGGCTGGCCAGCGGCTGGAAGTGGGCCTTGCCCACCAGGATCGAGTTGTAGCCGTTGGCCTGAAATGTCTCGCCCACCGTGGGCACGTCCTCGGGCAGTTTCACGCCGATGGTCCAGCAGTTGTGCCAGGCAGGATACAGCCCGGTGATTATCGAAGATCGCGAGGGCGAGCACACCGGGTTCGAGCAGTATGAACGCTCGAACCGCACGCCGCCGCTCGCCAGGCGGTCCAGCCCCGGTGTGCGGATCAGCGGGTTGGTCACGCCGAGGGTGTCGTGGTGCTGCTGGTCGCTGGTAATGAGCAGTATGTTGGGTCTTTTCGCAGACATCTCTTCTCCCCGATCGTGAAAACCTGACAGGCTACAGCCTATGCGTAGCCTGCCAAGGTTCAAGCGTCGGGAGACGGCCTGCTAGAGAGTCCCGTACTCCAGGCCCGCTTCGAGATATCGTTCGGCGTTGGCCAGGAACCGGTCGGTAGGGCGCTCGTGCGGGCCGGCCGAAGTGCAGAGCACGAAGTTCTTCCTGCCGCCGTCCTCGATGGCCCGGCGGACCAGTTCCTCAATTTCATCGGGCTTCCTGGTCTCCATGTCCAGGAACTCGATGTTCCCGTAGAAGACCAGCCTGCCGTCGTATCTGCGCTTGGCCTCGGCCAGCACCACGTCGCCCTGTGGCGGTGGTTCACAGGGGTCGGTGCTGTCCACGCCCATCTCGACGAACATGTCCAGGAAGGCTCCCGAATTGGCGTGGCAGTGCACGTGGATCTTCGCATCGGGATCGGCGGCCTTGATCATGCGCATGATCTCGCCGTCGTAAGGCCGGATGTACTCTTGCCACTGGGCGGGGCCCATCATCGGTGGGCAGGCCCTCTCGATGCCGTTGAAGTGCCAGAAGGGGCCGACCCCCTGGGACAGCAGCCACTCGACCTTCTGGCCGACGCGTTCCAGCCAGGCGTCGGCCAGGCGCCGAATGAGCTGCGGTTCGGTCATCATCCATTCCAGCACCTGTTCGTACTCCATGATTCCCACCAGCATGGCCACCATGCAGTTGACGCCCGAGCCGCCGGTGGCGTCCGCGCCCATCGCGGCGCGGCGCTCCCTGAACGGTTCGTACTCCGCCGCGTCCGGTGGAGTGAATTCGTAAGGGACGCTGAGCAGGCGGTCCACGTCGTCGGGGCCCTGGATGGTGAGGTGCATGTCCCAGTCCGTGAACACGCCGTCGTCCCTGTCGTAGACGTACTTGAGGTCGCCCCTGGGGGTGTGCAGCAGCGTGGTGTAGCGCTTGCGTGTATCGCTCAGCGGCCGGGGAGGCAGCTCCTCCACGAATTCCGACGGCGCCTCCAGGAAGCGCTGGTATCCGATTGGCTCGAATACCCGGGGGTACCAGGTGCTGTTGCGGACCGGCCAGGCGTCGCAGTGCTTCTGCACCAGGCGGGCGATGCGCCGGAAGCGCTCCTCTCCGCGCCAGTCGTCGAAGTCTTGCGAGTCGATGTCCTGGTTCGGCTGCCATGGAATCGGGGTCAGGATCGGCACGCGATCCACGTCTTCGCGTCGATACGTGGCGCAGATTCTATGTGCCGAGGCCAGGGCATCGAAGCCCGTGTCGGAGGTGGCGGTGGCCGGTCCGGATTTAGTCATCGTCGGGCTTCCTTCAGCGTCAATCCGCTCAGTTCACGCTCAGACCGGCGAAGCCGCCGCCGGTGAATAGTTGCCGGCAACGCCGCGGGCGAGGAACTCCTCGCAGGCGATCTGTTGCCACTTGTCCTCCAGGCCAATGGACGCATTGTCCGGGTAGTACCCGGCGATGAACCCGCCGCGGCCGCGCCACAGCTTGTCCAACATCTCGCGCGCCTCTGCGCGGATCAGCGTCTCTTCGCGGGTCTGCAGCGTCCTCTGGATATCCACCGGGCACCAGAAGGTGATCCTGCCGCGCGCCTGGTGTGCTGCGAGGTTGTCGATACCGTGCAAGGTGGGCTGGTCGAACTGCAGGCAGTCGACCCCCGCTTCCATGAGTCCCGGCACGATCGCACCGATTGCCCCGCAGGAGTGCATCAGCACCCGGAGGCCGTTCTCGCGGGCCAGTCCGCAGAGCCTCTGGAAGCGCGGAAAGAACTCCTCGCGCCACAGCCCCGGGCTGACCAGGGTGCGGTCCTGGGTGCCCCAGTCCTCGCAGAGCATGATTCCGTCCACACCTGCCGCGGCGTAGTTGACGATCATGTCGGCCAGCAGCTTCTCGATGCGGTCGTGCAGGGCGGCCATCTTCTGCTGCTCGGTGAGCAGGCAGCAGAGATACTCCTCGAGCTTGAAGAGCTTGCGGGCGATGTTGAACGCGAAGCCGGGCAGGCTCCCGGAGACGAACTTCCCGGGCATCTGCGCGCGCTTCTCGGCCGCGGCGCGATAGTCCTCGGGGTTCGAGAAGTCCGGGAACTCGTAGACGTTGATGTCCTCAACGGAGCTGAAGACGCCTTCGACCACTTCCCCCTTGCTGGTCTCGTCCACCCGCGCCCAGCGGTTGCCCCAGATGTCGGTGCGTTCCCAGCGGGTAGCGTCCACCCGTTGCCACTCGGTGGCGTGGGTCCTGGCGGTGTGTGAGCACCCGCCGAAATCGCTCTCCGCAAAGGACCGGGCGACCCGCTCGGGGCCGGCGCAGTCCAGCGTGGCATTTACTATTTCGCGCGAGTCGGGCATCTGCTCCTCCATCCACTCGTGCATCACTGGCTGATCCGGGCCAATTGGCCCTATAGTAATATACTCACTTGCGTGGCCATCAGGCATGCGTAAAATGCGCTTTGGCATGTCAGATACTGACCCACCGCGAGTTTATCAGCAGTTGCGGCCACCGAGCCCGGTGCCGCAGGTCCTGCAGGTCGAGCACCGTGGGCGCAGCTACCGCTGGGTGCTGCAGCACGCCAACGTGGGAGCCTACACCCGGGAGCGAAGACGAGGCGGGCATCCGATCGGACACTCGCATCCGGAGAGCTACCACCTGCTGCTCTACACCAGGGGTGACTCCGACGCGTTGCTCGAGGGCCGGGTGCAGCCGGTCCGGCCCGGGACGCTGGTGCTCAGCCCCCCGGGGGACGTTCACGATTTCGGACCGGCCTCGGTCGGAGAGCTGGCCTACGTGCAGTTGACCTTCGCTTTCCTGGACGAAAGGGGGGGGGCGCTGGCAATGAGCTTCGCAGATTTGCTGGGCGCCTGGTCGGGTCTGGATCTGCCCGACCGCGGCGTTGTCCTGCAGCTCGAAGAGCGGCGCCGGGAGGAGCTCTCGGCGTGCATCCTGCGCGCCTACGAGGCGGCTGAGTCCGGGAACCGGACCTCGCACCTCGACGTGCGCCTGGAAATGGCCGCGCTCTTCGGGTGGTTGACCCGGGAGGTCTACGTCCCGGCCGGCGCGGACGCGGGCCGGGATTCGGCGGGCACCGCGAGGATGGCCGTCGCCCGCGCCTACCTGGAGGCCAACTACCGGAAGCGGATTTCCGTTGCGGATCTTGCGCGGACGGTCTTCCTGTCGGAAGGCTACTTCCTGCGGGCGTTCAAGCGTGCCTACGGAGTCACGCCGATAGCTTGCCAACTCGCCCTGCGGGTGCAGGCCGCGCGAGGCATGCTGCGCTTCACGAGCCTTTCCTGCAAGGAGATCGCCGCCCGGCTCGGGTACGCCGATGCGTATCACTTCTCGAAGAGCTTCAAGAAGATGGAGGGCTGTTCGCCCACGGCCTATCGCCGGAGGGCCGATCCGATCTGAATCCAGCGGCTTGCGGTGCGGCGGGAGTTGCACATAATCATCTTCCGTGGACAGCAAGGGTCTGGATCCCCGGAAGGGCGCGGCGGTGGGCCGGGTCGGTGCCGTGCTGGCACTGGCGATGGCAGTGCGCCTGCTGGCCTGTTTCGGGCTGCCGGAGGTGCGCTTCCCGGATTCGGTCACCTACGAGGACCTGGCCGGTTCGATACGCGAGAGGATGAGCCTCGAGGATCGATTCGGGAGCAGGGCCGCGGTGGCGCCGGGGTATCCGCTGTTCATCGCGGGGTGCCGCACGCTGCTCGGCGGTTCGAAGTTCGCCTATCGCCTGCCGCAGCTGGTGCTGGGCCTGGGGACGGTGATGGGCCTGTACCTGCTGGGCGGACAGCTCTGGGGGCACCGGGCGGGACTGCTTGCCGCCGCGTTGGGAGCCTTGGATCCCTTCTCCGTCTACTTCGAGTCGCTGCAGCTCACCGAGGGGCCGGCGCTATGCCTGCTGGTGTGGACGGGCCTCTGCGCCTGGCTGGCGAGGCGAAAGACCTGGGCCGCGCCGCTGTGCGGGGCTCTGGCCGGGGTGACCGCCCTGGTGCGCCCGGGGTGGGTGCACATCTGCGGACCGCTGCTGTTCACGGCGCTGGTGCTTGCGGCTAAGTCAAAGGTCGCCGAGAAGACCCTGTGGCTGCGGGGAGCGCTGGCCGCAGCAGCGCTCCTGGCCGTGCTCAGCCCCTGGTGGATTCGGAACTATGTGGTGCTAGGGGCGTTCGTGCCGTTCTCAACGGGGGGAGGGCAGGCCCTCTACGAGGGCAATTCCGAGAATGCTACCGGAGGGCCGGCGATTCCACAGACCGTCGGCGCGCGCATGAGGGGTATTGACGGGCTCAGCGAACTCGAGCGCGACGCGCTGTTGGGCGGCGAAGCGCGGATGTGGATCCGGGATAATCCCGGAGAGTTCGCGAGGCTCGCGGCGATCAAGTTCGCGCGCACCTGGAGCCCGTTGCCCAACGAGGTCGCCCACCGCAGGTGGTACCACCTGCTGGCCAGCATCGTGGACTGGGCGGCGGTGATGCTGCTGGCGGTTGCGGGGGCCTGGCTGCTCAGGCGCGAGCGCGGCAAGGTGCTCTGGTGCCTGGTTCCCGCCATTGTGGTGATCGTGGCCCACGTCTTCATCATAGGGTCGGTGCGCTACCGGATGCCGGCCTGGCCCTTCCTGGGACTGCTGGCCGGCGGCGCGGCCGCGGCGCTGAGCTCGCGGCTCTTCTCCGGCAGTCAAGCGGGCGCGGAGGTCGATGCCCCAGCGCCCGATTGACTGTCGAACGAATGCCTGTCCTTTACCGCTGGCCTACTGCTGGGGCGTGACCACCACCTTGACCTTCCACTCGCCGGTGCCGTTTGTGTAGCTGCTGCTGGTGCTGCGGTTGTTGACCGCAACCTGCAGCTCTCCGGCGGAGTCCGCCTTGAACGTCACGCTGCGTGCCGCCGGCTTCCATTGCCCGCTCGAGCCGATTCTGTAGACCAGCGACATGCCCGGGCAGTTGTTGTTGGTGCCGAAGTAGTTGCGGTCCCCGTCCGGCGTGATCACCCGGTTGTAGTTGTTCAGCTTGATGCTCCCGCGGGCGGTGATCTTGACCTTGTCGCCGCGCTTGAGTTTCACGCGGGTACGGACCGGCGCAAACGTGCCGTTTGCGCTGGTGACCTTGCAGCGCCTGGAGACGTCGTCGGGAGCGGCGAAGACCGCCTTGATCACCTGCGAACGCGGCACGGTCAGACTGCCGTATCTGGTGGCCAGCGTGAAGCTCTCGATCTCAACCTTGCCCCTGGCGGTGAACTTGCGGGTGACGACTTCATCATCGTTACCCATCAGCGGGAGATCGCCCTCCTCGTCCTCGTCCTCGTCTTCGCCGGGGGGCGGCAGCTTCTCGATCTCGGCGACGAGCTTCTCCGCACGGGTCTTGATCTCCGCGTCCTCGCTCTTGGTGGCCTTCCGGAGCAGGTCCAGGGCCTCGTGACCAAGCTCGGTGAGCGCCTCGGTGGCCTGCTGGCGTTCTTTGAAGTCAGCCGATCCCAGCTTCTTGATCAGCGCCTCGATCCTGGCGTTGGCCCGCTTGTCGCTGCCGCGGCCGATTCGCAGACTGATGAGGTGTCCGAGCGGAACGGTCAGCTTGCCGTACTCGGTGGTCATCGAGATCTCCTTGAAGTCCACCTTGCCGCTGATCTTCGATCCGTCGGCCAGGACGAACTCGGCTGCTTCCGGCTTCTTCGCGGGCTTCTTCTCCGCGGGTTCCGCCTTCTCGCCGCAGGGTGCGCCGGCACTTGCTGCGGCCAGTATCAGTGCGAGAACAGTGCTGTAGAGCGGTCGCTTCATGGGGCTACTCCTTGAAGAATGGACTATTCCCTCCCGAGGATGCGCAACTTAACAGAGAGACGTCCCGGGTGTCAAGCCGGACGTCCCAGAACCGCGGTATCTAACGCAATTCCACCCCGAAAGGTTGTGCTTCTTCCCGAGTTGATCTGCAAACGGACTCGATTCCAGACCTGAGTAGATTCCCTTTGTGACCTTGAAACCGCCCAGCTGGCGGGTATATTGTATTGCGACTCAGTCGCAATAAGCGTTTGGGGGGTGTCACCTGAGCTGCAAGGCCGACTGCGAACAGGCTGAAGAGCGGTTCCGTAATTTCCTCGGGTCGAAGGGGTTGCGCCTTACAGCCCCTCGTCTGGCGGTGTTGCGTGCGGTAATGGATATGGAGGACCACTTCGGCCTGCCGCACGTGGAGCGGCGCCTGGCCGGCAAGGGTACGCACCGGGCGACGCTGTTCAGGACAATGCCGCTGCTGGTCGAGGCGGGGATAATCCGCAGGGTGCGTGAGCACCTCGACCACTGGCACTACGAGCAGGTGATCGGCCACGAGCATCACGATCACCTGCTGTGTACCGCCTGCGGGCGGGTAATCGAGGTGACCAGTCAGGCCATCGAGCGCGAGCAGCGCCGGCTCTGCAGGCTGCACGATTTCGAGGAGATGTCGCACAGCTTCATAGTGCGCGGCAGGTGCTCGCGCTGCCTCGAAACCGCGAAGCAGGGAGCCCGGGAAGGAGTTGCCACGTGAGCCCGCCAGAGAGAGCGGGGCGACCGCGCCTGCGCAAGCACGAGGAGCTCCGGCGGCAGCTGGACCTGCTGCTGGAGACCACCGAGCGGGAGCTCGACCCCTGCGAGATGCAGGTGATCGACCACTTCCTGCGGGCCGAAGGGCACATCACCGCGCGGGAGCTTGCCGAGGATGTCGGTCGCAAGCACCCGGAAGTGGACGCCGGGTGCGTGCGCGGCGTCTTGCGCGTCCTGGAACGCCTGGGAATCGCCAGGCGTGTCCGTGCGCGCAAGCACGAATACTACGAGCACATGCACATCGGCGAGCACCACGACCACATGATCTGCGTGCGCTGCGGGCGCATCGAGGAGTTCCTGGACGAGCGCATCGAGTCGCGCCAGCTGGAGCGCGCCCGCCTCGCCGGTTTCCAGCCGCTCTTCCACCGCCTGCAGATGTTCGGTATCTGCGCGAAGTGCATCGCCGAGCGCGAGCCGGTGCTGCCGCTCTCCGAACTGGCCCCCGGCGAGCGCGGCGAGGTCGAGGATCTCTCCGGCGGGCGCGGCGCGCGTCGGCGCCTGGGCGAACTGGGGCTGACTCCCGGTACCGCGATCGAGGTCCTGGCCAGCCGCGGTCCGATCCTGGTGCTGGTGCGCGGTTCGCGCGTGGCCCTGGGGCGGGGCATGGCCCGCAAGGTCATGGTCCGGCGTTCCGGGCAGTGAAGGGCGTCCGGATGACCCTGGCCGATGTGGAAGCGGGTTGCGAGGTGGTCATCACCCGCATACGAGGGGCGGGCGCCATCCGCCAGCGCCTGCTGGACATGGGGGTCACCCGGGGGACTACGGTGCGCGTTGAGCGCCATGCCCCGCTGGGCGACCCCGTCGAGATCTGCGTGAAGGGCTACTGCCTGGCGCTGCGCAGGGAAGAGGCCGCCGGGATCACGGTCGAGGAACTCGATGGCGGATCAGGGCACTAGCGACGCGCCGCAGCGAATAGCTGTCGCCGGCAATCCCAACGCTGGCAAGACCAGCATCTTCAACACGCTGACTGGGAGGCTCGGGGCGGTGGCCAACTACCCCGGCGTTACCGTGGAAGTCAAGACCGGCGTGGCGGAACATGAAGGTCGCGAGTTCCAGATCGTCGATCTTCCGGGCACTTACTCGCTCACCGCCTACAGCGGCGAGGAACTGGTCGCGCGCAACTTCGTGATCGAGGAGAAGCCCGAAGTGGTGCTCGACGTGGTCGATGCCTCCAACCTCGAGCGCAACCTCTACCTTACGGTACAGCTGATGGAGATGCGCGCGCCACTGGTGGTCGCGCTGAACATGGTCGACGTGGCTCGCACCCGCGGAGTCGAGATCGACGCGCAGCGCCTGGGCGCCCTGCTGGGCGTGCCGGTAATCCCCACCGTCGGCAACCGCGGCGAGGGCGTTGACGAACTCATGGCCGCCTGCGCTCGCGCCGCTGGGGGGGCGTCCGGATGCGCCAGGGTCACCTACGGCCACATGGTCGAGGGCGAAGTCGCGGCGCTGGCCGCCAGGGTCGAGAAGGACGCGGGTATTGCCGGGAAATACCTGCCGCGCTGGCTGGCGGTCAAGCTGCTCGAGAACGACGAGGACGTTCTGCGCCGGGTGCGCGAGCTGGCCGACGATGCCGGCGCGCTGGAGCGCGCGTCCAGGGCCGCCGCGGACCGCATCGAGAAGCACTTCGACGAGGACCCCGCAACGCTGATTGCCGAGCGGCGCTACGGATTTGCGGCCGGCGCGATCCGCGACTGCCTGCGGCCCACCGGCCAGGCCCGCCAGGACCTGACCGACAAGATCGACACGGTGGTCTGCAACCGCTATCTCGGCCCGGTGATCCTGGCCGGGGTGGTATTCTTCATCTTCGCGGCGGTCTTCAGGGTGGCCGATGAGTGGAAGTGGTTGCTGGGCAGGAGCCCCAAGGGGTGGGTCGAGGCCCTGTTCGGTGGGCTGGCGGAGCTGGTCGCTCCGATGGAGGCGGGCTGGCCGGTGCTGCACTCGCTGCTCTCCGACGCGGTGATCGGCGGAGTGGGCGGGGTGCTCAGCTTCGTGCCGCTGATCTTCGTCCTGTTCCTGTTCGTGGCCTTCCTGGAGGACTCCGGGTATATCGCCAGGGTGGCCTTCATAATGGACCGCGCGCTCAAGGCCTTCGGCATGCAGGGCAAGAGCATCCTGGCGATGATCGTCAGCGGCGGCCTCGGCGGCGGAGGCTGCGCCGTGCCGGGGGTGATGGCCGCGCGCACGCTCAGCACCGAAAAGGACCGCCTGGTCACCATTCTCGTTTCGCCGATGATGAACTGCGGCGCGAAGATCCCCGTGTACCTGATGCTGATTGCCGCCTTCTTCGCGGAGCAAAAGGCCCGGATGCTTTTCCTGCTCTGGGCGCTTTCCTGGGTCATGGCGCTTTCGGCCGCGTGGGTTCTCAGGAGATTCGTTATTCGCGGCGAGCAGACGCCCTTCGTCATGGAGCTTCCGCCGTACCACCTGCCTACGGTCAAGGGCGTGCTACGCCACACGTGGGAACGCACCTGGATGTACATCAGGAAGGCGGGGACGATGCTGCTGGCGGTGAACGTGGTGCTCTGGGCCCTGATGTACTTCCCGCGGGTCGACCCGGAGACCCGCAGGTCCTACGAGGCCCGGATCGCCGGCATCGAGGGCAGGGACCAGGCCAGCAGGAAGAAGCGCCGGTCGCTCAGGAACGAGTTCAAGCAGGAGGAGCTGGAGGCCAGCATTGCCGGTTGGATCGGCCTGAAGGTCGAGCCGTTCACCAGGTGGGCCACGGGGTTCAGGTGGCAGGAGAATATCGCGCTGTTCGGGGGCCTGGCCGCCAAGGAGGTGGTGGTCGGCACGCTGGGCACCGCCTACTCGATGGGCGATGTCGACCCCGAGCAGGCGGATACCCTTTCGCGGCGCCTGAAGAAGGATCCCGGCTGGAATCCCCTGCGGGCCTTCGTGATGATGATCTTCGTGATGATCTACGCGCCGTGCGTGGCCACGCTGGTGGTCATCCGCAGGGAGACGGGCTCGTGGAAGTGGGCGGCGTTCTCGACCCTGTACACCACCGCGTTGGGCTTCGTGCTGGCGACAGTCGTCTACCACGTGGGTTTGTACTTCCAATGGGGCACGCACTAAGGCCATGGTTTACGTCGAATACGTCGTAGTCGGTCTGCTTATAGCTACCTCTGTGGTCTACGCCGGGCTGCGCATCCGGCGCGCGCTGCGCGGCGAGGGCGGCTGCGCCTTCATGAACGGCGGCGGGGGGGCTGGCTGCGGCAGTTGCGGGGGTTGCTCGTTCGAGAAGAAGGTCGACGGCGAACCCGGCAATCCGAGCTCGGAGAAATAGCAGGCCGTTGAAGAAGTGTTCCGGGGTTCAGGTTGAGCACTTGAGCAGTGGAGCAGTGGAACGCAGGAGAGGATCAGCCTTCCCGACCTGGTCCTTTCCGCATCAACCCTTCGACAAGCTCAGGGTCGCTCATGTTGAGGTCGTGAGCCACGTCGAACGACTGCTCGACTGTTTATCTGCTCTTCTGCTCTATCCGGCCGGTTTTCAACGGCCTGATAGGCCACCGGAAGTGGCGCCGGACGTCATTCTCCCGATGCGGTCGTCAACTGCGGATAGAAGTCCTGTGCCAGCATACGCACCGTTTCGGCGATGCGGGCGTTGGGGTGGCAGATGTGGGCGCAGGAGCGGACGACGACCCGCCCCTGCCTGACCGCGCGCAATCGGCCAAAATGCGGACACTTCTTGAAAGCGGCGCGGACCTTTCCGGGATCCTCACCATGCACCAGGAGAACGTCAGGGTCGTGTCTGGCGAAGTCCTCGAATGTCATGTGAAAGAAGCCTCGCTTTTCGGCGGCGAAGACGTTGACCGCTCCCGCTTGCTCAATTACGTCGTTGAGCACGTCCCGGTTGCCGACGGTGAGGACCTTCCTGCCGGCACCGAAGACGCGGGCTACGCGCAGGGGCTTACGAGAGGGGATTCGCTTCAGTTCTGACTGCACCTCGCCCAGGATGCGGCGCTGAGCGGCGACAATCTTCTCCGCACGCCTCGACGTGCCGGTCAACGTGCCTACGTCGAGGACACCCCGCAGGATCTCCTCAACGGTCAAGGGCTGGAAGAAGTACGCGGGCGCAATGCGGCGGAAGCGGGCTGCGTGGGGCTTCTGCAGTCCTCCGAAGGCGAAGATCAGGTCCGGGCGAAGTGCGGCGACCTTGTCGATGTCCGGGTCCGTCCACCCGCCGATGATCAGCTTGCCGCGAGTGTCGCAGGTCTTCCGGCAGTACCTGGTAACCGCCACGACCCTGTCGCGCAGCCCCAACGAGTAGAGTATCTCGGTGTTGGAGGGCACGGTTGACACGATGCGCCTTGCCGGGGTGGCCAACTCAACCCGGGTGCCGGAGCTGTCGGCGCAGGAGATGGGCCCTGGCATGCAGCCAGCCATGGCAAGAACGGCAATCAGGGTCAGGCTGGCGGTCGAACCGATTCTGCTCGCGGCTTTCAACGGGCGTCTCCTTTCAGGAGGCAGGCTAACGCTTGAGTTCCTTGACCTTCTTCCACTTGCGGTCGTAGTCGGTGAGGTTGTCCTGGCCGCGCCGCACCCAGGGGTGTGTGGAGTTGCGCTCGACCACGCTTCTGGAGTGCGCCGCGCCGTTCTCAGCCCGGCCGATTATGTGCGGGATGATCACGATTACCGTCTCGCTGCGCTCGGTCTTGTCGACCTGCTTGCGGAAGGCGATTCCTGCCAGCGGGATGTCCCCCAGTATGGGTACCTTGCGCGTCGTCCGGCCGACGTTCTCGGAGATCAGCCCGCCCATGACGATCGCCTGGCCGTGCCTGGCCATCACGATGCTCTCGACCTTCTCGTTGTCGACGGTGTCGATGGGCAGCTCCACGACCTCGTCGCCCCTGATCTGGGAGATGTTGGCGCCCTTTTCGCGAACCGTGCCGACCTCCAGACGGAAGCGCATGGTCACGGTGCCGTCGGCGTTGATCGCGGGCTTGATGCGAACCTTGGTGCCGATTTCGCGCTCCTCGACTACCGGGCGGACGATGTCGATGGCCTCGTTGTCGTCGGAGTAGCGGGTCTCGAAGTCGTAGTTGGTGGTGATCATGCGGGTGATCCCCGAGAAGAACTCGCCCGGGGCGTTGTTGGCGCAGAGCAGCATGGGGGTGGCCACCGAGTGCAGCCGGTTGTCGTTCTGCAGCATGCGAATGGTCGCGTCGACGTGGTCGTCGAGGTAGGTGAAGGACACGGTCTGCCCGCTGAGTGTCGTGCCGGCCAGCTGGCGCACGCCGATGGCCGGGTCCTTCTTGTCGTTGTTGTAGGCTACGTCGAAGAAGGACTCGAATCCCTTACCCAGCGCAACGCGCAGGACCTTGACCTCCAGCAGCACCTGGCGAGTGGGCGTGTCCAGAGCCTGGATGATGCTGCCGATCTCGCGGTGCAGCGACTCCTGCGAGGCGCGCACGCCGATGCAGTTGTTGCGAAGGAAGACCGAAATGGCCACGGGCATCCGTGCGCCGGTGCGTTCGGCGAGTTCGCCGGCGCCGATTTCGCCCCTGCGGCGCTCGGTCGCCCCGGCGCCGGTGACGTGGGCTTTGCGGGGCTCGGCGAGCTCCGCGGCCCCGCGGCGGTAGCTGCTGTCGATGTCGGACCGGGTGTAGCCGTACGACTGCCGGGAGACGGAGCGGTTGCGATTGCGGTCGCGGTTGTCGTAGTAGTCGTTGCCGCCGGTCCTTGAAGAAGTCTCGCGGTTCTCCAGGGGATCGTCCCCGTCGGTGCCGACGTGGCCGAAGCTGGTTTCCTCCTCGGGCCGCTCGTACTGCACCTGGTCGGGCATCAGCGCGGCGATCATGGAGGCCAGTGCCGGGGCGGAGGCGTTCTTCAGGCGGTAGAGCCGGGTCTGCTCGTCGCGCTTGATCACCAGTTCGGTGGAGTACTCCTCGGCGGTCAGCAGTCGGACCATGCCGGGATCCTCGCGGTACCAGAGCTTGTTCAACCGGCAGATACCCTCGATCGCCTCGCGCCCGGAGACGTTCCGGAGGTACAGGCTGACGCGATGATCCTTGGCCTCGGCCGAGGCGACCACGTTGTGGCCGATCATCTTGGTGAGCATCAGCGCGGCCTGACCCAGCGTGACGTTGTCGAAGGAGACTACGTCGAGCCTGGCCTTGTCCAGGGGGCCGGGGCCGGGGTTCTTGACCGGCTTGACCGCCCGCGAGCCCGGCGCCTGGCCGCTGATCACCCGCACGTAGGGCTGGTTGCCCTTATCGGTGGGAACGGTCGCGAACCCGCGCCAGTTTCTCTGCTTGCGGGGTTTGGCAGCGGGCTTCGGCTTGCAGCCGGCGAACGCCAGCAGTGCCAGCAGGGCCAGAAGAGAGATGAGGGTCGCAGTTCTCATTTGTGTGGTCCTCCCTGCATGCGCAGGCGACGGAGAAGTTGCGGGTGTATACCCGGCGGAACTGTCTTCCGGCGGGGGTGGCCCGAACTGCGGCGGGCGTCTTCGCCGCCGCGGCGTTGGGGGTTGCGGGTGTCGGCCCTGAGCAGCATGACCTTGCCGGACTCGTCGACCAGCACTACCGTGTCCCCGCGGGCCGCCTTGAAGGTGTGAACCTTGCCGGCATGCGAGAAGCTCTCGCCGACGGTCGCCAGGCAGGTCGCCTGTCCCAGGCGGAAACAGGCCAGCGTGCGGCGGCCGCTGGCTACCAGGGCGGTCAGCACCGGGCGGGATGCGGTCTTTCCGGCTTGGCCCCGCCCGGCCTTGGCGCCGGGCGCTGAGACGGGAACGAACGGGTCGCGCTTGTCTGCGACGCCGGCGGGACGGGCCGAGGTTGCCTCCGGATTCCCGGGGCGCTCTGCGGGCTCTTTGCGGTGCGGCTGCTTCGAACCCTCCGCGACCGGGCGGCCTGCGGGGCGACCGGACGGCTCAGTGCCGGGCTCAGGCCCGGGCTCAGGCCCGGGCACGGGGGGGGGCTTCTCTTCTTTCGCCTGCGGCGCGGCGTGGAGGTCCTCAAGGACCTCCACGATCACCTCGCGCAGGAGCTCTTCGGCCGGGTCGTGCGCGGGCTCGGGACCGAGCGCACCGGCGGCGCCCGTAGCGCTTCCGGTGTCGGATTCGGCGCGAGGCGCGTCGGCGCCACGCAGGTCTGCCCGGGTCGGCGTCAGTGCGATTCCGGTGCGCGGGTCGCGGTTCTCGCCGGCCCGGGAAACCGCGGCCGTAATCGCCGCCGTCAGGGCTGCCGTGGCCAGCGCCGCCAACAGGAAATTCATGTTGCGATCCTCCCTTGTCCCCTGCATCCGGCCGCTCAGCCGTGAATGCTCTGTGTCATCGCCTGAATGGCGGCGAAGAACGAGTAGTACACCAGCCCGACCATTCCGCCGATCACCACGTAGACCGCCGGCTCGATCAGGCGGGCCAGCAGCCCCACGCGGCGGACCAGCGATTCCTCCTCGTACTCCGCGGTCTTGACCAGGCTCTCGTCGGCGATCCCCGCGCCCTCGCCCACGCCCAGCATCATGCCCGCCAGCGGGCAGAACCGGGCCAGTGCGGTGGACTTGATCGCCGCGGAAATGGAGCTGCCGCGCGTGATCTTCCCGCGCAGCCGGGCGATTTCGCCCTGGTAGTACTGGTTGGCGCTGACTCCCTGGACCAGCTTGAGCGCCTCGATGACGTTGATGCCGCTGGCCAGCAGCAGCCCCAGCGTGCGGCACCAGATCACGTTGGCCGAGGAGGCGAAGACCCGGCCCAGGAGCGGCAGCCGCAGGGCGGCCCTGTCGACCAGCGGGCCGGTGCGCGGCGAGCGTCTCGCGGCTATGAGTGCCAGGGCCAGCAGGCAGATCCCACCCAGGACGTAGAGCCCGTAGGCGTTGATCCACGCGCTGATGTCCAGCAGCAGCTGGGTGGAACCCGGCAGCGCCGCGGCGCCCTTGTTGCGGGTGATGAACTCCATGATCTTGGGGATCACGCTGGTGGTCAGGAAATAGCCGACGCCCAGGGCCAGTACCGTGACGATCGCCGGGTAGGCCAGGGCTTCCATCACTCGATTGCGGATGCTGCGCCGGCGCTCCATCCAGTCGGCGCCCTGGTGGAGCATTGCGCCCAGGCTCCCACGCGCTTCGCCAACGGAGATCAGGCCGACCGGGATGGCGCCGATCCAGGGGGCCTCGGACTGCAGCGCGTCGGCGAAACTCGAGCCCGAGCGGATGCGCTCTGCGGTGCGGTTCAGCGCGCGCCGGAGCAGCCAGGGGCTCTGGCGGGCGACGCCCGCCAGCGCGTCGATTGCCAGGACGCCGGCGTCGAGCAGGGCAGCGAGCTGGCCGAGGGCCACCTCCAGGCCGCGCTTCGAGACGAACAGCCCGCCCAGCCACCTGAGCAGGGCCGGTTTCCAGGCCGCGGTCGCAGTGGGTCCTGCGGCGGGAGCGGATTCTGAAAGGCTCAGGACCAGCAGCGCGCGGCGGCGCAGCATCTCCGCGGCCTCCTCGGGCCCGGAGGCTTCCAGTACCCCGGTCCGGCGCAGGCCGCTGTCGGAGACAACGTACTCGAAGGTTGGCATCGCCCTCAGGCCCCCGTCCAGACCGCGCGGACCACTTCCTCCGGCGTGGTGGTGCCGCTGCGGACCTTGGCCAGGCCGTCCTGGCGCAGCGTGGGCAGGCCGTCGCGTTCGAAGGCCTGGCGACGGAGCTCCGGTTCCGACGCTCCACCGAGGACCAGTTCGCCGAGGTGATCGTCCATGGGCAGCAGTTCGAAGAGACCCGTGCGGCCAGCGTAGCCGGTTCCCGCGCACAGCGCGCAGCCGTTGGTCACCGACACTTCTTCTCCGGCCTCGAGGCCCAGGCGGGTGCGTGTGCTCTCGTCGGGCTCGGCTCGGCGCGCGCAGTAGCTGCAGGGGGTGCGCACCAGGCGCTGGGCGACCGCCAGGCGCAACGTGGATGCCACCAGGTAGGGCGGCACGTCCATGTTTACCAGGCGGGTGATTACTCCCGGTGCGTCGTTGGTGTGGAGCGTGGAGAGCACCAGGTGGCCGGTGAGCGCGGCCTTTACCGCGATGTCGGCGCTCTCGGCGTCGCGGATCTCGCCGATCATGATGATGTCCGGGTCGTGGCGCAGCGCGCTGCGCAGCGCCTTGTGGAACCCGGTCAGGCCCTCGGCGTGGCGCACCCGCACCTGGTTCACGCCCGGCAGCGAGATTTCCACCGGGTCCTCGATGCTCAGCGCGTGGCGGTCGCCCCCCTCGACCAGGTGGCGCAGCGCGGCGTACAGCGTGGTGGTCTTGCCGCTGCCGGTGGGGCCGGTGAGCAGGATGATCCCGTGTGGTACGGTCAGGGCGCGCAGGAAGAGGCCGTGGTGCTCCTCGCTCATCCCCAGGCCGGCGAGGTCGGTCAGCGCCTGCTCCTCCTCGGAGGGCAGTAGGCGCATGGTCAACTTCTCGCCGTCGACCAGGGGGATGGTGGCGACGCGCAGGCTGAAGTGTTCGCCGGCGCTCTGGGCTTCGATCTGCCCGTCCTGGGGTACGCGCCGCTCGGCGATGTCCATGCCGGCCATGACCTTCACCGCCGAAACGAGTTCGGCGCAGGCCCCGGGTTCGAGCCGGCGGTCCTCGCGCAGCCGGCCGTCGACGCGCAGGTGCACGCGGCCGTGGCCGCCGGTGCCCTCGGGGTCGACGTGGATATCGGAGGCGCGCATCTGCGCGGCACGGTTGAGCAGTTCGCGGAAGAGCGCGGGGCCGTCGTTGCCGCTGCCGGCCGCGTCGTAGTAGCGCCGGAGGGCGCGGTCCAGCGATCCGGAATCGTGGACCTGCAGGGCGGCGACCTCGCGCCCGGTGAGCCGCTGGACCTGGTCCAGCGTGCGGTAGTCCTCGGCGTTCTCCACTGCCACGGAGAGGACCTCGCCCTCGACGTTAAGCGGCAGGCAGCGCAGGCGGCGGGCGACCGCTGCTGGCAGGAGTTTCAGCGCCTCGGCGGAAACGGAAACCCTGCGCAGATCGATGTTCGCCACGTTCACTCCCCGGGCAGGAAGGCGGCCAGGTCCAGTTCGAGCGAAACACTGCCGCTTCCGTCCTCGTCGTCGCGCCTCGAGAAGACCGTCTTCTCGAGGCGGAAGGGCGTCGGCATCCTCTCCAGGCGTTCGAGCAGCCCCAGGATCGAGGCGTAGTCGCCGATCACGCTGACTTGGTAGCGCTTCACCGAGACGCCGGCGGGCAGCTTATCGTCGCGGGGCGTCGTCGCGGCCTTGCCGTTGGTCTTCCGGCCGGAATGCCGTGAAGGCCCGGCACTTCCGGCCGCCGCGTGGCGGAGGCGCTGGCGCATCCACGGAGGCATGTTCGCCAGGTTCGGTCGCGCGCCTTTCCTAGGGACCTTCTCGCCGGGGCGGGTGCGCGACCGGAGCTTCGCGCCGGCGGCCTGGATCTGCCCGTCGAGCAGCGCCAGGAAGGCCTCTTCCGGCCCTTCCTTCGCCCGGGGGGCGGTCCCGATGGCCCGGCGGTTGGCCTTGCGCAGGCCGGCGAGTTCCTCCGCGGCAGCCAACACCTGTCGGGGAGGCGGGGCGCTGCGGGCCTTTGTCTCCAGAGCCGGAAGCGCCGAGGCCAGCGCTCGAATCCCGGCCACGCGTGGCTTCAGGCGCTTGTAGTAGTAGCCGCCCGCGATTCCGAGGGCGAGGATCACGCCGATCAGCACGCGTGCTCGGGGGGTGAGCTTTTCTCCCAGGGAGGAGCGCGCGCTCATTGCCGGGGCTCCCTGGTAAGCACGAAGCCGAAGTCGAACTCGCCGTCGTCGCGGGTCGAGAGCCTGGTTTCGCGGACCCTCCAGCCGTGGCGGGCGCCGGCGGCGTCCAGCGCCCGGCGCAGGCGCACCGGCGCTGCGCTGTCGGTGGCCCGGCCGGCGAGGTGCAGGCCGGTGGAATCGTGGGTGAGTTCGGTGATGTGCGCCTCGGCGGGGATCGCCGCGGGCAGTTCCCGAAGGACGGAGAGCAGCACCGGGTCGATCCTCCCTGCGGGGGCTATCCTGGTCGCCAGCGCGCGCTCGGCGGCGATGGCCGCCCGCGCCTCGCGCAGGCGCTCTTCGGCCGCGGCAGCCGTGCGGGCCCCGTTGCTGGCGGCCGCGGTTCGCGCCCGAAGGCCGGTGAGCAGGGAACCGGTGAACACTTCGCCGCCGGCGCAGGCCAGCATCACCAGGAACACCAGCGCGCCGGCGAACACGTTGGCGCGCAGGCGGTAGTTGGGCGGCGGCTTGGGCCGGCTGCCCAGCGCGCAGCCGTCGCCGGTGGCGTCCACGCGGGCCCAGGCCGCGTGGCGCATGATCATCGGAGCGATCTCATCGAGCTGCGCCGACTCAGCCACCTGACACGCCAGCGATTCGTCAAGGAGGGACGCGATTCTCTCCGGCGCGCCGTGGCTGGTGAGCAGGTGGATCGTGGTCCCGGTCAGGCGCGAGAGGCGCCGGTCGACGCCCTCGCGCCAGCGCTCGGGATCGGCCTCGGCGTCGACGTGCCCGAGCGGAACGTTCCTGATGAATATCTGGTTGCCGGCGGTCTCCGGAGCGAAGGCAAAGGCGGATTTGCCGTAGACCAGCAGCAGGCCGCGGTTCGAGGCGGTCCGCGCGTGCCGGGCGAGGGCCGCGAGTTCGAGGGGGCCGACGCCCTCGAGCGTCAGGCCGCAGGCCGCGCAGGCGGCGGCGAATGTCTCCACCAGGCGGACGTCCATGCCCGCGGCCAGGTACATGTCGCTGCCGCCTCCGAGGCGGTAGGTGGTGGTTCTGACGGTGGCCACGCGCAGGTCGGCGGCCGCCAGGTGCAGCGTGGGGGCCAGCTCGTGGGCGGCCGCGGTCTGGATTTCCTCCGGAGCGGCATCGTGAGGCATGCGCAGGTTGAGCTCGTGGATCTCCATGGGTAGGAATATCCTGGCGCGCCGGCAGCGGTTCCCGGCGGCCCAGCGCAGAAGCTCGGCGGGAATCGATTCGGCGTCCGGTTGCCTGACGGACTTGGTGCCGGCGCAGCGGAAGTTGTCACCTTCGAAGCGCAGGGCCGCGCCGTGCCAGCTCGACCCGTCGTGATAGAGCGCGGCGAGCGGTCGGCGGCTGGGGCGGCGGGGGTGCTGCGGCATGCCTGGAGCCCTCAGAGATCCTTGGATAGATAGACCCTGACCGTGTTTGGGCCGGGCTTCAGATCAACAGGTATGGGTTCCCCGCAGCTCTTGAGACTGGCCTTATCGCCTGACTTGTACGCGTAAACGTACAGCTTCCGGGGGCCGGGGAAGAGCGGAGGGTCGGACGGCTTGCTCGGATCGGATTCGAAGGCTATCTCGTGGCCACTGCTGGCCTCTCGAACGTGAGCGATGGCGGCGCGCGTTGTCCCTGACATTTCCGGGACGATCAGCGCGGCGCGCAGACAGTCGTAACCCGGGCTGTCACCGACTGCTTCGGCAGGAACGTATGAGTACGGTTCATTCTCATCGCGCACATAGACAAGGACGGTCAATTCCGAGCGCCGATTTCCAAAATCGTTGTCGCCGTGAGGGTATGTGATGTCCTTGTTTACCCAGCTGTCTCCGCCGACCTTGCCGTCGCCGCCCCGGCTCTGAAAGCCGAGTATGTACTTGTTGGCGTGGTCAGCGGGAAATGAGCCGTCTGTATTCGGGTGTACCAGTGTCTTCGTGATCAAGTCCGGACTCAGAAAGAGGCTCCACCCGCCCGCCGGCCAGCCGTCGAAGAATTGAGTCCCGGGGATGTCGAGGTAGGGACCCCGCCAGCCGCAGTCCAGCGTGAAGCTGGTGGGCAAGCCGCTCACACCGGTGTCCTCCAACGGCCAAGGGACGGCGGGGGTGGTTGCCTGGCCGTACCTGCGCCCATTGGCGCCGGGTTCCCAGAGTTCAGACAGCTGTTTGCCGCTTTCGGTGCTGAGGAGGATCGGCGGCCGGCCCATGTCGGCCATGAAACGCGACGCTTCCTTGCCGTCGCCGAGCACCGCCTCGACCACCGCCTGGCCGCGCCGCTCGGTCTCGTCCAGGCGGGCGCGGTCCATCATCCCGTCGGCGGAGGAGACCAGCAGGCCGGCCAGCATGGCCAGGATGGCCAGGACCAGCAGGAGCTCGATGAGCGTCATTCCGCGTCGCGCCGAGCTCACGGCTTCACCTCAGCGCCCGGTCGGGCAGGAGCCAGAGGATGCTCATCGCGGGAAACTCCTTGCGCAGTTCCTCCAGCGCCTCGCCGGGCGAGAGTGGAGCCGGCAGGGACTCCGGGGAATACAGGAAGTGGTCGACCCTGTCCTGCAGCTCCGCGAGCAGATTCTCTTCCTGCTGGTCCCCGTCAGCCGCGATCCACGCCTCCGCGTCCCGGTCCCAACTCAGGCCGTCAAGACAGATGAGGACCATGCGGTCTTCTTTGTGTTCTCCGGCGAGACTCCTGGGAGAGAGGAGGCGGTAGTGATCTCCTCGCGTCGAGGTGAACACCGGGACCTTGACCACTGCAAAGTCGGGCGGGTCCTTGGTCTCGGTTTCCTGGCCGCAGGTCTTGCGCCCGGTAGTGTGCTCGCGGTCGGGGTCGGCGTCGACCTCGCGGACCCCCTCCGGAACCAGGTATGGCCCCGCCCAGCCGGAGCGGGTGGAGGCGCTGTACTCAGCGTAATTCCGAGGGTCGGTGACGCCGGTCGAAAGCGGGTGCGTCTTCTGCGCCAGCGGCCACAATCCGTACTTGCGAATCTCGTCGAGGCGATCGTCGTCCGGCGCGCAGTCCATCCGGAAGCGGCTGAAGGCCTCGACGATCCGCTTCATCTCGGTGGCGACGATCGGGGACTCCCTGTCCGTGGCCGAAGCGCTGAACGTGGCGACGGCCACACCCGTCACCAGTCCCAGGATTACCAGGACCAGCAGCAGTTCGACCAGCGTGAATCCCTTTGAGCAGCCCATCACGCACCCCGCAAGGGGCGGGGGAGGCATCTGCCGCCCCCGCCGCCCAGATCAGGAACTAGGGGTTAACCGGGTTGAGGTTGGCGTCGAGGATGCCGATCAGCTCGCAGGAGATGCCCACCTTCGAGCCGATGTTTCCCGGCGAGACGTAGAAAGCAGCGATGTAGTAGGGGAAGGCGCTGTTGGTCGGTGCGTTGGCATCGCGCACCGCCTTGGCCAGCCCCAGCTTGCCCTTGGAGGTCATGTCACCGTAGCCGGTCTTGTCGGGATCGCCCTTGTAGACCGACGACCAGCTGACGTTCTCGGTTACGAAGACCAGGACCACGCACTCGCTGCCCCACTGGTAAGAGGATAGCGTCCGGCCGTTGATGGTCACAGCCTGCGTCCCCACCGTGCCGCTGCCGTCCCAGTTGACGGTGCTGCCTCGGTAGAGGTCCAGGCCGCCGGTGAGCACCCAGCAGGTCGGGGTCGTGTCGCTGAGCGGCGCCACATTGGCGAAGCCGTCCTTGGTGGGTACGCCGTACGTGAAGTGGTGAATGCCCCACTCCCGGAGCCCACGCGCCTGGTCGGCCGCCAGCGTGTGGACGACCGCGGCGTTGGGTGTGTTCACGGTACAGCCGTCTGTGTACCCGTTGGTCACCGCGCCGGCCGCGAAGGCGGCACCCGAAGTGCCGTCGCCGGCCATGTTCGCCGCGACGTCCACAGTCAGGCCGGCCATCGAAGTGGTGGCAGTCGCATCTGTGAAGCCAATGTTGTAGTTGCCGGGATACACTCCGTGGACGGTCTTGAAGTCGTGTATGGCCTTCTCGACGACCGAGGCGTTGTAGTCTGCGACAGCGGTGCGGGCCTCGGCCTCGCCCGAGCCGAACTGCTGGACCACGATCAGCGTGACAATGCCCAGGATAACGATCACCAACAGCAGCTCTACCAACGTGAATCCTCTTGTTCTCAAACCTGCGGTGCTGCGCATTTCCGAGATCTCCTTCTGATCTCCGGGCCGCCCCGAACAGGCCCCAAAAAAAGACTCCCGCGCGACTGCGCGGGAGGCATCGGGGCGGCAACCCCAATTGCCGGCCACCCGGAGCGATCCTACCGGGAACGCTCCAACTGCCTCGCCCCTCCCTGCAGTCGGAAAGGTTCAGCGAGGAACTCCCGGATAAGGTCTTCTGGCTTCCGGATCAACCTGAGGACCCCGCCTTCCCGCCCCGAGGGGCAGTGGCAACGATGGGGTTCAGTCCCCGGTTACAGCAGCGACAACTGCGGCGGAATCGCACCGCCTTCCCTGACTCCGGGTGCTGCCTATTCACTTGTGCATGCTATTGTCCCGGGCCCTCCAGCTGAATCAAGAGCAGATTGCGGTCTGCCAGAGAGTCACGCTCGGCCATCACCGCACGGGATCAGCCGTCGTCATCGGTTTCCTCTTCTTCTGAGCGTCCGAGCTGCGAAAGCTGTGCCCAGGCGGCACAGACGATGTTCACTGATTCGTTGGCGATCAGCCGGATGTGCTCGGGGCCGGTGCCGCAGCAGCCGCCGACCACGCAGGCGCCGGCTTCCACCAGCAGCGGCAGCTGGCAGACCATCTCCTCGGGCGACTGGCGGTACACGGTCCGGCCGTCGACGAGTTCGGGCAGGCCGGCGTTGGGCTTGCACCACAGCGGCAACGAGGTTCCCTCGCGCATCTGCCGGGCGACCTCGACCATCTGGGCGATGCCCCCTCCGCAGTTGGTGCCGACCAGGTCGGCGCCGCCGGCCTCCAGTTCCCCGGCGGCCTGCGCGGGGCGAACGCCCATCATGGTGGCGAATCCGCCCCGCCCGGAGTCGAAGGTCATGCAGGCGACGACGGGCAGCGAGGTGTTGTCCTTAACGGCGCGCAGCGCGGCCCGGGCCTCGCCGAGGTCGGTCATGGTCTCGAGCGCGGCGCCGTCGGCGCCGGCGGCCTCGAAGGCGCGTGCCTGGGTCGCGAAATGTCCGATCATTTCGGTTTCGCTGAGGGTCCCCAGCGGTTCCATGAATTCCCCGCAGGGGCCCAGGGAGGCGAAGACCAGGGCATTCTCGCCGGCGGCCTCGCGCGAGAGCTCGACGCCGAGGCGGTTGAGTTCTTCGCAGCGGGACTCCAGCCCGCTCCTGGCCAGCTTCAGCGGGGAGGCCCCGAAGGTGTTGGTCAGTACGATGTCCGCGCCGGCCTCCACGTAGGAGGCCGCCACGGCACGCACGTCGTCGGGGCGGTCGGCGTTCCAGAGCTCGGGAGCCTCGCCCGCGTCGAGACCCCGCTTGGCCAGTTCCGTGCCCCAGGCCCCGTCGGCGACCAGCAGCTTCTTCTCGTTGAGGCGTGCTTTCCAGTCTCTCATGGAGGTTTCCTCCGGCTGGCTGCACTGGGTTCCGTGCGGTGCCCGCAATTGCACAGGGGCGTCGCGTCAGGCAGTCCTCACTCGTGCGGTGGCAAATATAGCGCCATCGCAGCCGGCTGCCAGCAGCATTGCCCGGATAACCGGGCTTTCAAGTTGCCTTCTCCGTTTCGGACTCCCCAACGCGGAGAGCGAATTGCTGAACCGGTCGGGCATCTGCGGGCCTGGCGTTCTGAGGCTCAGCCCGCAGCTGCCCTGACCGCGCAGTACAAGGCCTTCACGAGCCACACCCACCCCGTGAACGCGGCCAGGAAGCGGCCGCCCAGCGCGACCAGGACCAGCAGGCCGGTCTCGGTGAGTTCGCTGGCCGCGCCGAGGAGGTCTCCGGTTACGCCGCCCACTCTCGCGCGGAACCAGAAGCCCAAGAGCAGCGCGGCGAGCAGCGCGGGCACGATCAGGACGGCCCCGACCGGCCCGCAGAATGCGATGCAGAGAAGCGCCGCCAGACCCCAGGCCAGCGCGCGGTGGGTCCCGGTGGCGCCGTCGACGAAAGGGCCGGCGGTCCCGCCTTCGGCGCGGGCGTAGGGCAGCGAGACGGCCAGGTGCACCTGCACGGCTCGCGACACGGCCAGGGCCGCGATGATCCAGGAAAGGGAATTGCAGCGGGCCAGCGCGAAGTAAGCCGACCACTTACCGATCAACACCACGATCAGGGCGATGACTCCGAAGGCCCCGACCCGCGGGTCCTTCATGATCGAGAGGGTCTTTTCCTTGTCGCGCCCGCCACCGAAGCCGTCGGCGAAGTCGGCAAGACCGTCGAGGTGCAGCCCGCGCGTCAGGAAGCAGTTGCCGGCCAGAACGATCGCCGCGATCAGTGCGGGCTGCACTGTCCAGAGCGGCATGAGCCTTAGCAGTACCGCGGGCACATAGAGCAGGAGGCCCGGCAGAACACCGACCAGCGGGAACCAGGGTAGGGCGCTCGAGAGCTTCTCCGCGTTCCGTCCCGGGACGGGCAGAATCGTGAGCGTGCGGAACGCCGTCACCAGACCGCTTAGCATGTCAGGCTCGCCGGGACACGGGACACGTGAAGCGGGACACGAGGGACCGAGCGCGGGGGGGAGGTGGGTACGTCATGTGCATTCGTTGTCATTGTTCTTCACTGTCCCGCACGCCGTGTCCCGTGTCCCGAGTTACGTGCCCCGTGTCCCGTGTCCCGTTTCACGTGTCCCGCGTTGAGACCCCGGCCGAACTGAAGGTGGCCATTTCGTTGTAGATCTTGATCGCGGCGTCGACCAGCGTCATTGCCAGTGCCGCGCCGGTGCCTTCGCCGAGGCGCAGGCCGAGGTCGAGGAGCGGCGTCGCGCCGAACTTCTCGAAGAAGGTCGCGTGGCCGGCCTCGGCTGACATGTGACTGAAGAAGAGATAGTCGACGACTTCGGGCTTCATGCGACAGGCCACCAGTGCGGCCGCCGATGATATGAACCCGTCGACCACCACGGGGACCCTGTTCGCTGCTCCACCCAGCACCAGGCCGCATATCCCCGCGATCTCCAGACCGCCGACGGCGGCGAGCGCCTCGAGCGGGGTGCCCAGGCGATCGGCGTTGACCTCCAGCGCCTTTTCGATCACGTCGATCTTGTGCGCGAGGCGCCGGTCGTCTATGCCCGTGCCGCGGCCGGTGATCGGCGCGACGTCGCAGGGCAGGAGCGCGGCGAAGAGGGCGGAGGAGGGCGTCGTATTGGCGATGCCCATGTCGCCGGTGCCCAGGAGCGTCACGCCGGCTGCGGCCGCTTCGGAGGCGAGTTCGATTCCGACCTCGACGGCCTTGCGGGCCTGGCCGATGGTCATCGCCGGACCCTCGGCGATGTTGCCGGTGCCGCCGCGGACCTTGCGGCGGATCAGAGCCTCGCCGGCGGCGTCGAGAGGATCAGCCACGCCCATGTCCACGACGTGGACCTCGGCGCCGGCGTGTCGGCCGAGCACGTTGATCGCCGCGCCGCCCGCCAGCATGTTCATGACCATCTGCGGTGTGACTTCCCTGGGGAAAGCACTGACCCCCGCGTCGGCCACGCCGTGGTCCCCGGCGAACGTGAAGATGGCCTTCTTGCCCATCGTGGGCGTGGTCGTGCCGCTCGCCAGGCAGTAGCGCATGGCGATTTCCTCGAGACGGCAGAGACTGCCCGGGGGCTTGGTGAGATCATCGAGGTGGGCCTGGACTTCCGCCCCGATGCCGCGATCGACGGCGGCAATGGTCTTCAGCGATTCGTCGAGAACGTCCACGGTCATTCTCCTTTGAGCGCCAGCGGCAGGCCGCTGACCATCAGCAGTACGCGATCGGCGCGGGCCGCAAGTGTTTGATTGAGTCGTCCGGCAATGTCCCGGAACTTCCGGGCCATGGCGTTGGCGGGGACGGTGCCCATCCCCAGTTCGTTGGTGACGACCAGGATATCGCAGGGCGGCGACTCGAGCGCCTCGAGAAAGGCTGCGACCTCCGGATAATCGTCGGCCTCGAGGCCGTGGCGGTGCATGAGGTTCCCGAGCCACACGGTCATGCAGTCGATGACCGCAACGCCCGTTTCGACGGTGAGGCCCTTGACCGCCCGGGCGAGATCGACCGGTTCTTCGATCGTGGCGAAATCCGCCCCGCGTTCTCCCTGGTGGCGATCGATGCGCTCGCGCATCTCGTCGTCGGTCACCTCGGCGGTGGCGATGAAGACCTTCCCGCCGTGGCGGGCGCGCGCCAGTTCCAGCGCACGGCGGCTCTTGCCGCTGCGAGCCCCGCCGGTGAGCAGTGTTACGGTCGGCAAGTGAGCGCTCCTTGTGATGAGATCCTGGCCAGGTGCCGCATCGACTTCTCGAAGTCGTCCAGGCTGAAGACCTCGATGGTGAGGACCTTCTCGGCTGCGTCGCCGGCGCCGAGCATTTCGAGTACGCCCTTGACGGTGCCGTCGGGCAGAGCAGCGATGTCGCGATGATCCCGGCCTTCGCGGATGCCGTGCAGGTGCACGACGCGGCAGCGCGGCCCGAAATGCGAGACTGCCTCGTCGAGCGACCGGTCGTTCATCAGCAGGTGCCCCACGTCCATGCAGACAGAGAGGTCGAACTCCTCGATGAGTTCTTCGACGAGTTCCAGAGGGTAGTCGAGAGTCTCCGCCGCGAGGCGGCGCGAATCGGGAACTGCGGGCAGCAGCTCATCCAGCGATCTCGAGAGCGCGCTGCGCCAGCCGCCGAGGTCTTCGGCGGGACGGTCGCCGCGCTGGCGTCCTCCGAGGTGCAGGTTCCAGGCAATGGGCTCCAGCGGCGCAGTCAGCTCGGTCACCCGGCGGCACATGGCGACCGAGTTGCGGCGGGTTGTCTCGTTGGCCGATCCCAGTTCGGCGTCCAGCGGCAGGTGCACTGTGTAGGAGAGCTCGCTGTTGGCCGCCAGCTCGCTCAGGCGGGCGAGCGTGTTCTCGTTGGGGAGGTTGGAGATCTCTTCGCTCTCGAAGAGCACCAGCTGGATGTCGTCGACCAGGGGGGCGAGGAATTCCACGTTGGGCAGAATGTCGTCGGGCAGGATGTAGCTGGTGGTGCCCAGCCGGAAGGGGAAGCTGCCCTTGAGGCCGGAACTCATGCCGTCTTCACCGCGCCGCGGCGCACCAGCAGCCACAGGAAGAAGGGGCCGCCCAGCAGCGCGGTTATGATCCCCACCGGCATCTCCGCAGGGAATACCAGGATCCGGGCAAGGCGGTCGCAGATCACCAGGAAGGTCCCGCCGAAGAGCAGCGTGGCGGGTGCCAGGGATCGGTGGTCGGGGCCGATCAGCAGCCGGCAGATGTGCGGTACCATCATGCCCACGAAACCGATCGGACCGCATATCGCGACCACCCCACCGACGGTAAGGCTGGTCACCAGGAAGAGCAGCAGCTTGACGTGCCTGACGGCCACGCCGCGGCTCGCGGCGATGTCCTCCCCGGTGGCCAGGAGGTTGAGCTCGCCGGTCAGCATCAGGGTCACGAGCGCCCCCACCAGGACAAAGGGCAGCATGTCCAGGATCTGGCCGTAGCCGAAGACGTCCATGCCGCCCATCAGCCAGCGCATTATGCGCATCGCCTGATGGACCTTGCCCATGTACTGGATGAAGGCGATGAGGCTGGAGCAGAAGAAGTTCACCGCAACGCCGGCCAGAAGCAGAGTGGCCGAGGAGAACCCCCGGCGCATCATGGTCAGGCCGTAGACCGCGGCGATGGCCGTGACGGCGCCGACGAACGCGAAGACGGAGACCGAGGAGATCCCCAGCACCGAGAAGGTGATGCCCGCCGACACGCAGATCGCCGCGCCGAGCGAGGCACCGCTGGCGACTCCCAGCGTGAAGGGGGTGGCCAGCGGATTGCGGAACATCGCCTGGAAGACCATCCCGCAGAGCGCCAGCCCCAGACCGGCCAGGAAGCTGGTCAGCACCTGCGGCACGCGCACCCTCCAGAACTTGAAGGCCTGCTGCCCGCCGGAGTCGGTGAGCACTGCCGGGGACATGATCGAAACGCGGTGGTCGCCCTCGGCGACGACCTCCGCACCCACGAACGGTGCCAGAGCCAGGGACGAGATCGCCAGGACGGCCAGCGCCGCGATCACGATCGCCTTGCGCCCCCGCGAGGAGTTCATCGCGCCTCCTCGGCGACGACCAGGGGCCTTCCGCCGGTCGGGTGCGGCGCGGTGTGGAAGCCGATGCCGTAGATCTCGCGGAGTCGGTCCGGGTCGGCGATCCCGTCGGCCGGGCCGGCGTAGGCCACGCGGCCTTCGCGCAGTGCCAGGATCGCGTCGCTGGTCTCCAGCGCGCTGTTGACGTCGTGCGTGACCGAAACGACGGTGGTGCCGGCCTCCCTGATCTGCCGCAGTATCCTCCGGATCTCGACCTGGTGGCGGTAGTCGAGGAACGTGGTGGGTTCGTCGAGCAGCATGATCCGTGCGTCCTGGGCCAGGGCCGCGGCGATCAGTACCTCCTGGCGTTCGCCGCCGCTGAGGGTGGACATCAGGCGGCCGGCGAAGGCGGTCATGCCGGTGAGCTCGAGGGCACGGTCAATGCTCGCACGATCCTCGGCCTTCAGCGAGCTGAAGGGGCTGAGGTGCGGGTAGCGCCCCATGGATACGAACTCGCGCACGGTGAAGGGGAAACTGGCCCCGCCCGGTTGAGGTACGTAGCTCATGACCCTGGCCAGTTCGCGCTGGCTGTAGGCGGAAAGCTCCCGGCCGGCCACCGTGATCCGGCCGCTCCAGTCGCCCAGGATGCGCAACAGGCACTTCAGCAGTGTGGTCTTGCCTGCACCGTTGGGACCGATGATCGCCAGGTGGCGGCCCTCTTCGACCTCAAAGCCCACGTCGCTGAGGATCTCGCGGCCCTCCAGCGAGAAGCGGAGCCCGACGACGGAGACGATCGCCGCGCTCACTCGGGCGCTCCGGACCAGTCGACTTCCGGGTGCACAACCTGTGCTACGTCTTCGAGCAGCTTGACGAAGCGCGGCCCGGGGACCTCCACGTAGTCGCCGGTGAGGATGTGCACCCGCTTGTTCTTGACCGCTTCGAGTTCGGTCAGCACGTTCCACTCGGCCATGACCTGCCTGCGGGTCAGGTTCTTCTCGGCCATGTCGGGCACCAGGTCGATGATCACGTCGGGGGCCAGCCCCAGCAGGCCCTCGACCGAGACCTTGGGGTAGCGCGGGACATCTCGTGCGTAGGCGTTGGTCCCGCCGGCGAGCTCTATGATCCGGTCGTAGAAGCCGTCTTTGCCGGCCACGTACACTTCCTTGATGCCGCCGGAGCCCATGGTCCGGCCGAAGGAGATCAGGACCTTGCGTCGCGGGCGGCGGCTGGTCTTCTCCCGGATGACCTTCATCCGCGCGCGGAAATCGGCGACCATGCGTTTCGCTTCCCGGGGCGCGCCGCAGGCTCGGCCCAGCAGGGGCAGCGACTTCAGGATCCCGTCCACGGTGCTGTGCTCCAGGGTCATGAGCTCGACGCCCATTTCCGCCAGGGCGCGGCGGACCTTGCCGTGCTCGGACGCGCCCAGGGTGATCACCAGGTCCGGCCGGCAGTCGATGATGGCCTCGTAGTTGGGGTCGAGGTAGCCGCCCACCTTGGGCAGCTTGCCGGCCTCCGCGGGGTAGTCGCAGTAGCGGGTGACGCCGACCAGGCGGTCGCCGCGTCCCAGCGCGAAGATGCTCTCGGTAATGCTGGGTGCCAGGGATACGATTCTCCGTCGATCAGTGGGGCTCTCGTCGGGTGCCTCCGCGCTCCTGCGCAGCAGGAGCCTGGCGGCGAACGTGGCTCCGAAGACGAGAATGGCGGCGGCGATGATCGCGACGCGCCTGGCAGTCATAGCAGGTTTACTCCTCCCGGGGCCCAAGAACAAGCCGGGCCCGCCAACTGCGGGCCCGGGACTCCGTTTGCGTCGCCGGTAGCTGCGCCGGCAGCCCCTTTCCGCGAGGGCCGCAGGTCGCCTGAACACGCGCGAGCGGGTCTTCTGGCTTCCGGGCGGTCAGCGGCCCCCAGCCTTCCCATCCGGCGTGCGGACAGTGGCCTAACGGGTTGCCTGCGACCCGGTTACAGCGGCGGGTCCGCGACGGATTCGCACCGTCTTCCCCGTGCTCGCACCGCATACGAGAGTAGGGCCGAGGTGGCGTATTTCAACGACAGAACCGCCTGGGCGGCGCGTTTCCTCGCCCGGCGGTCGCAGGGCTTGCGCTCACGGTGGACTGACAGTCGAGGCGCGAGCACGCCGTGTCGGTCCGTGCAGGGCAAGCCCCGCCTTTCGGGGCATACGCGAGCGGAGTTCGCGGTTTGACTGTTTGGCGGGAAGCGAAGAAACTGGAGTGCGGCTGAGCGCAGTAGTCGGCCGGTTGCCGTTGAGCTCAGTGGAATGATTGACCGTCGACGGCAGGCCGGACGGAAGGAGATCCGGGAATGAATGATGAGAAGCCGCTGAGCGCATCGGCGCGCTGGCTCGAGGGCTATCAGGTGGTAGTTCGGGCCGGGACACACTCCTGGGTGGCCGACGAGCCCGAGCGCCTCGGCGGCGACGGACTGGGACCGAATCCTTTCGAGCAGTTGCTCGGCGCCTTTGCCTCATGCCTGACGATAACGGTGGCGCACTTCGCAGGGCAGGCCAAGGTGCCGCTGGCCGGGCTCTGGGCCGAAGTCCAGGGCCGCTGGGACAAGCGCGGCGAGAAGCCCAGGTACAAGGTCGCGGCGGAGCTCAAGGCTCGGGGCGACCTGGACGAGAAGGCCATGAAGCGCCTGGAACGCTACGCCGAGCGCTGCCCGATACACGGGATACTGTCCCAGGGAGCAGACGTCAGCGTGAGCGTGAGCAAGGTGTAGAGCGATGAAGAAGACCGAACTCATGCGGGCCTACTATCTCATGAAGCTGGCCCGTGACTTCGAGACCCGCACAGCCGAGCAGTACACCAGGGGGCGCATCGGCGGGTTCTGCCACCTCTATTCCGGCGAGGAAGCGGTGGCGGTGGGCGCGACCTGGCACCTGACGCCCGACGATTACGTGGTGGGGTCCTACCGCGATCACGCCTACTACCTGGTGCGCGGCGGCGATCCGGGCGAGGCCATGGCCGAGCTCTTCGGTCACAAGGAGGGCTGCTGCAAGGGCCGCGGTGGCTCGATGCACCTCTACGACGCCGATATCAACTTCCTCGGCGGCTACGCGATAGTCGGCGGCGAGTGCCCGATCGCAACGGGCCTGGGCTACGCCGCCAGGCTCGAGGGCCAGGGCCGCGTGGTGCTCTGTTCCTTCGGCGACGGCGCCACCAACCAGGGCGCGTATCACGAGGCGCTGAACATGGCCAGCCTCTACAGGCTGCCGGTGGTGTGGCTCTGCGAGAACAACCTCTACGGGATCGGCACGGGCGTCTCGCGGGCCAGCGCGCAGAGGTCCATGGCCAAGAAGGCCGGCGAGGCCTACAACATGCCCGCCGACGTGGTCGACGGCATGGACTTCCTCAAAATGCAGTCGGTGGCCGAGCGGGCGATCCGGCGCGCCCGGGCGGGCGAGGGCCCCAGTTTCATCGAGGCCAGGTGCTACCGCTACCGCGGTCACTCCATGAGCGACCCGGCGACGTATCGCTCGAGGGCCGAAGTTGACGTCTGGAAGGAGCGCGATCCGCTGCCGCGGCTCAAGGCCATTATCAGGAGCGACTTCGAGATCGGCGACGAGGAGTTCGAGGAGGTCGATGGGCGCGTGAAGGCCGAGCTCGAGAAGGCGGTGGCCTTCGCCGAGGCCGGTAGCGAACTCCCGGTCGAGCGCCTCCACGAGGATCTCTACGCGGAGGAGGTGGCCGGCAATGGCTGAGATCACCTATCGCGATGCGATCAACCGGGCCCTGCGCGAGGAGATGCAGCGCGATCCGAAGACGCTGCTCTTCGGCGAGGACGTCGCCGAGTACGAGGGGTCCTTCAAGGTCACCCGGGGGCTGCTGAAGGAGTTCGGGGCCGAACGCGTCTTCGACACGCCCATCTCCGAGGCGGGGATCGTCGGCCTGGCGATCGGCGCGGCGATGGGCGGTTACCGGCCGGTCCCCGAGTTGATGACCGTGAACTTCGCCTACGTGGCCATGGACCAGTTGCTCAACCACATGGCGCTGATGCGTTACATGTTCGGCGGCCAGGTGAGGTTGCCCATCACCGTGCGCATGCCCGGCGGGGGAGGGCACCAGCTGGGCAGCCAGCACTCCCACAGCCTGGAGGTCTTCTTCGCGCACACGCCGGGACTCAAGGTCGTGTATCCGGCCACGCCCGCCGACGCCGCGGCGCTGCTCAAGGCATCGATCCGCGACGACAACCCTGTAATCTTCCTGGAACACGAGGGCATGTACAACAGCAAGGGCGAGGTGCCCGAAGAACTGGAGCCTGCCGTGATCGGCGAGGCGGCGGTTCTCAGGGAGGGCCGCGACGTTACGGTGGTGGCCTACGGCGGGATGACCGCGGTGGCCCTGGAAGCCGCCGGGCAGCTTGCCGGCGAGTCGGTGGATGTCGAGGTGGTGGACATGCGCACGCTGCGTCCCTGGGACAAGGACACCGTGGCCGGCTCGCTCGCCAGGACTCATCGGCTGGTGGTGGTCGAGGAATCTCCCCCGGTCTGCGGCATCGCCGCCGAGGTCGTCGCCGGCATGTGCGACCTGGCCTTTGATGAACTCGACGCCCCGCCGGTGCGAGTCTCCGGGGCCGACGTCCCGCTGCCCTACGCGAAAGATCTGGAGCAGGCGTGCATCCCGCACCCGCCGGACGTGGTAGCCGGCGTGCGCAGGGCGCTCGGGATTGGAGAAGGCCATGCATGACGTGACCATGCCCAAGCTTTCGGACAGCATGGAGGTCGGCAAGATCATTGCCTGGCGCGTGGCCGAGGGCGACGCCGTCAGGACCGGCGACGTGCTCGCGGATGTCGAGAGCGACAAGGCCCAGATGGAACTGGAGGCCTTTCACGACGGGAGCATCCTCAAGATCGCTCACGCCGACGGGGACGAGGTCCCGGTCGGAGAGGTGATCGCGTTCATCGGCGAAGCAGGGGAAGCGGTTGAACCACAGAGGCACAGAGACACAGAGAAGCCCGAAACTCGTCCTGAACCGCAAAGACGCAGAGACACCAGGAAGCCTGCCGCCCCTGCTTCTCCTCTGGAGACACCTAAGGACGAAGGACGAACGACGAGGGACCCCGGCCGCCTGGCCATCTCGCCCTACGCCAGGAAGCTGGCAGCCGGGAAGGGCGTCGACATCTGCGCGCTCAAGGGTTCCGGTCCGGGCGGCCGGGTTGTCGCCGACGACGTGCTCAAGGCCGCGGGGAGCGGGCCGGCTCCGGCAGCGGCGAAGCCGAAGCCTGATGCGGAGAAGGCCAATGTCGACGCCGTGGCTGCCGGCATGGCGTCGAGACTCGGTGTGGATCTCTCGGTCGTGAACGGCACGGGCCTTTCCGGTCGGATCACCGTCGAGGACGTGATCGCGGCTCACGAGGCAATGAAGCACGAACTGCCGCCTTCGCCGGACGAGGAAGCGCCGGCGCTGGATGTGTCTGCGCAAGAAGCGGAGGTGGTGCCCGCCAGTTTCCGGCAGAAGACGATCGCGCGCCGCATGATCGAGAGCAAGCATGCGATACCCCACTTCTATATCACCCGCGGCGCGAACGTTACCAGGTTGCTCGAGCGCAAGGCCGAGCTCAAGGAGAAGTGCGGCGCCACGGTCACGCACGTGATCGCGCTGGCGGTGCTCAAGACCATCGCCCGGCATCCGGATGTCAACCGCAGCTGGGACCGCGGCAACTTCATCAGGTGGAAGGGCGTCAACCTCGGCCTGGCAGTAGCCACCGACGAGGGCCTGACCGTGGCAGTGCTGCGCGGCGCGCAGGATCTCGACCTTGCCGGCATTGTCGGCAAGTCGGGGGAACTGATCGAGAAGGCCCGCGCCGGCAAGCTCACCGCGCCTGAGCGCAGCCACGCGACTTTCACTATCAGCAACCTGGGTATGTACGACGTGGAGCACTTCGAGCCGATCATCAACCCGCCCTCGGCGATAACCATGGCGGTTTCCAGCGCGCTCGAAGAGCCGGTGGCCGTCGACGGCAGGGTCGAGGTCGGCCGGGTTCTGCGCCTGACGCTTTCCTGCGATCACCGGGTCGTCGACGGCGTGGCCGGCGCCGGGTTCCTGCGCGATCTCAAGGCGCTTCTCGAAGACCCCGACGAGTTGCTCGAGACCTGACCGAGGGCTTCCGGCGTCCGGGCCCGGCGTGGCCTGCCCGGGCTGCCAGTGATCAGGAGGTCCTCGTTACGGCGACTCGATCTCAGCGGTGCTGGCTATGCCCGGCACGCCGAAGGCGTTGACTGTACGGCAGCTCAGCCTGTGCTTTCCTGAAGCGAGTTTCAGCCTGAAACGGCCGGTAGTCTCCTCGTCGAAGGTTGCGATCCGCTGGCAGCGCAGCTTCTTCTCGTCGAGGCGGACCTCGAAACGCTCCAGGTTGGGGGTAACGGTCTCGACCTGGAACTCCAGTACCCCGGGCGCGATGGCGATGGCGTGCAGCCTGGACTGGTTGAGGGTCCACTCGAAATCGCCGGCCCGGCGCGACTGCAGGTCGGTGAAGGGCAGCCGCTGCAGCGAGTCGTCGAGCACCACCAGGTGGGCGCGCGAGCTGTAGGTGTCCATGTACTGCAGCGGGCGGTTGCGTTCGGTGTGGTCGTTGCGCAACTCGATCAGGAAGCGGTCGAAGGGCCACCAGACCTCGGTTTCCTCACGGCGTTCGATCTCGCCGTCGAGGTTCGTCCAGGCCTTGACGATCTTTTCCCCGCGGGCCAACCGGCGCTGCAGCTCCATGGCGCTCAGCGGGCGTTCGCTTGCGGGGTCAACGTACATCTTGGGCCACCAGGAGTCCAGCACGTACCAGGCGCCCAGCTCGTTGGACCACACCTCGGTCATGATGTGCCCGACCCCGAAGGCTCGGGCGGGCATTCCCATCGCCGCGCAGCACTGGTTCAGGAGGTTGGCGAATCCGTCGCAGATCACCCTGGCCTGGCGACTGGAACTGCGCCCGAGGTGCAGTGACAGCACCGCATCGCGGGGGGCGTCGAGAGCTAGGCGCCCGTCGGACATCGGATCCTTGTGCTTGATGGTGCGGGTTACGTAGGCCGAAATCAGGCGTGCAAGCCGCATCTGGCTTCCACCTTCGGCGAGCATTTCCCGCACCTGAGCGCGGCTGAGGCCGAAGTGCTTCTTCAGGCCCGAGAAGATCATCCTGCGCAGGATGTCGACCCGGGCATGGGGGCGCAGGTAGGAGTAGGGGTGCGAGCCCCTGACAATGACCGGGTTGCCGCCCCGGAGTTCGAGCGAGTTCGAGCCTCTCGCCGCCGGTTCGCTCCGGTCCAGGTCGAACCTGCAGCGCACCTGGCGCAGCACCGGGGAGACCAGCGGGTTGGCGGTGCTTAGAAGCGCCTGCCACTGTGCGTAGCGGAATCCGGGTTTGCCGCCCAGGGACTTCTCGGCGCGGCCGGCGTCGAATTCCTCAAGGGGCGTCCAGGGGGTCCAGGTCGACGGCGAGAAGGTCGCGGTGGTGCCCACGCGCAGGCGCAACTGCAGCGCGGTGTCCTCAGGGAGGTCGCACCGGGTCTTGACCTGCACCTCGCCGAGTGTCACCGGCGCTCCGATCCGGAGCTCTTCACCCGCGGCCGGGGTCTCGACGGTCAGGTCCAGGGGAGCGGAGGTGATCGTGCCCTTCGCCGGGTGGCGGCGCAGCGCCAGGCGGATGACGTATTCGCCGTCTAGCGCGTTGCGGGTCCCCAGGCGGTCGTCCTGCCAGGTGGCGCCGCGGTCGAAGCTCTTGGCACTGCGGTTGGGCTGGCAGCCGAGCTCCAGGCCCACCGACCAGCGGCAGCCGTGCGAGGTGCGAATCACCACGTTGTTGACCCCCTTGCGGAGGTGCTCGACCGGCAGCGGGATCTGCAGCCAGCCGTTGAGCCAGCGACGCCAGTCGAGCTGGTACTTGATGCCGGGGTCTTCCTCGCGCGATGTCGTGAACTCGAACTCGTTGCCGTTGACTGTAACCACCAGGTGTGGATCCCCGGGCCCGTGGACTCCGCCGGAGAGGCAGAGCACCGCCTCGCGGGCTCGGGGGTCCTCCAGCAGAAACTGCTTGCGGACCCAGACGTCCTCGGAGATCACCTCTGCGCCGCAGTCCGAACGGAACGCGTTGCCGAAATAGGCCTCGCCGGTCTCGTCGGCGACCAGTTCCCAGTCCACCAGGCGCAGCCCGGGAGCCTCGCGATCAGGTTCAACGAAGCGGTCGCGGGTGGCGGACTCGAAATCCGTCGCGGCGCCGGTGCCGGCGCCCCAGAGCGCCTCGAGTACGGCGGTCTCAGTTGCGGGCTTGTCGCTGCTCATTCTCTGCTCCTCCGACGCGATAGTATAGCGATCCGATCGTTGCCGCAAGGCCGGGACCGCGACACGTCCTGCAGGCGGATGGCCGACGGTTCGGACCGTGGTGCGTCGAGGCCGACTGCCGGGAACGGGCGAGGCCCTTTTCTCCGCTGTCTTCCGAGCCGCAGAGGTGTATTGTGTCCATAGTAGTCTGTTGTGTTTTGGGGCGGAAGATGCGCTTCGGCCGCACCGGGCTGAGGCTGGTTCATTCAGCGGGTCGGGCTCGGGGGCCCGCCCTGAGAAGGGGGCGGCGTTATGTTTTGGCAGAAGTTTATGATCCCGGCGGTATTCTTCGTCTTTCTGGCGCTGGCGGCTCGAGCCGATACCGTGGTTACCAGAGACGGGCAGAAGTTCAGCGGCCGGATAGTCGAGGAAACGCCAGGAAGCCTTACGATCCGAAGCAGATACGGTACTCTGAGAGTTCCGCGCAAAGAGGTCAAGACGCATCGGCGCAGCGTCTACGTGATCAAGCTCAAGGATGGCAGCAGCCTCCAGGGGCAGATAGTCGGCGAGACGGCCAAGGAACTCAAGCTCAAGGTCGAGGGCGAGGACAGGAGCGTTGCTCTGGCCAGCGTCGCGTCCGTTTCCGAGAAGCGGCAAGTCCCGGCCGGGAAGAAACCGGGTCGCAAGGAGATCGTCGGGCTGCACCGCAAGGCACGTTCTCACTGGGACAAGAAGGCCTACGACAAGGCCATCGCCGAGTACGCCCGGATTCTGGCGCACTCGCCCGAGGACACCACCGCGCTTTACAACACTGCCTGCGGCCACGCCCTGAAGGGCAGGAAAAAGCAGGCGCTGGGTTTCCTCAAGAAGGCGGTAAGGGCCGGGTTCGTCAACTTCGCGCACATCGAGAGCGATCCGGACCTCGCCTCGCTGCGCGAGGAGGCCGGCTACCGGGAACTGCTGGAGAACCGCGAGGAGTACATCCGCAAGGCATCCTCCAAGGCCGTGGAGCGAATCACCAGAGGACTGGCCTCGCGCGGTGTCGACGCCAGGAAGTACAGGAAGTTCGTCGACGAGAAGAACAACTTCGTGTACCTCCACACCCGCGGCGACGATGAATTCGCCATCATCAGAAGGGGTCTTGAGGAGTACGCGGAGTACCAGTGGCGACACCTCTTCCAGAACAGGCCGCAGTCGCCGCTCTACATCGTGCTGCTGAGCACGGGTGACACTCCGAAGTTCCTTCGGGGCCAGGTCGGCGGATTCTTCAACTCGGGCATGAACGCGTTGTTCTGCGGCGACCGGCCGGCACACCGGCTGCTCAAGACCAGCGTGGTGATCCACGAGTTCACGCACGCGCTGCACTTCGCGGACATGGCCGCGCGGCGTCAGCGACACCCCATTTGGCTGATCGAGGGGTTGGCCACGCTATTCGAGAGTTCGGAGCGAAGTCCCGAACGCGTCGTGGCCCGCCACAGCCATCGCCTTGCTGTCGTTCAGAGCTATCTCCGTAGAGGTCGCACCCTTCCGTGGAATCGGATCATGAAGCTCAGCCATCCCCAGTTCATGGCCGCGGCCCGATTGACCTACGCCCAGTCGCGTTACATGCTGTTCTACATGTACGAGCGGGGGCTGCTCAAGAAGTTCTACGACGAGTACACCAGAGGCGAGGGCTACGGCAACGACAAGAGCGCCGCCGGCGCCTACGAGGTGGTCTTCGGCAAGCCTCTGGTTGAAGTCGAGCGCGACTGGAAGAGCTGGCTCAAGACCCGGAAGGTCCCGCCGCTGCCCTTCCTGGGAGTATCCACCCGGGCCACCGCCAAGGGTCAGGTGTGTGTCGAGCGACTGGTGCCCGGCGCGCCCGCAGCCCTGGCGGGCATCAGGGCCGGTGACATCCTGGTGAGCATCGCCGGCCGGCAGGTCAAGAATCCAGCCGACGTGATTTCGGTCGTCGGCGCGCAGAAGGTCGGGGACCAGATAGATATCGAGGTGCTCCGCGGCGGGAAGCGGCTGGATTTCAATGTGAGGCTCGCCAAGCGCGGCGGCGGCGGAGCCCGGCCTTCCGAAAAGCGGCCCGCCGCCTACCTGGGTATGGCTGTGGAGGCCCGGGATGACAGGGTCTTCGTGCGTGAAGTTGCCGGGGGGTCTCCCGCGGCCCGTGCGGGCCTGGAGCCCGGGATGCAGGTTCTGGAGATCGGCGGCAGCAAGATCGGGTCCACGCGTGACTACCTCCGGATAATCAAGAAGGCGCGGATTGCCCAGGATCTGAAGATCAAGGTGCTGGCCGGTGGCAAGGAGCGGGTCCTGATCGCGCAGATCGCGGAACTGCCGGCGGACAAGTGACCGGGAGAGGAGGCGGAACATGAGGTGGATCATCGCTGCGGCTTCGGCCGTCGCTCTTTCGGCGGTTCTGGCTTTGCAGTCTATGGTCTGCAGCGGCGAGTCGCCTGGGCAGAAGGGGGCCGCCGCCAAGCGGACGCGTTCGGGGGAGGCCGGGCCCGCGGAGTACAACCCCGCCAGGCTGGTGTGCTGGGCGGCCAATCGCCGCATCGACGAGAGCAGTGGCCTGGCCGCCAGTCGCACGACGCCGGGTGTCTTCTGGACGCACAACGACTCCGGTGACCGCGCGAGGCTGTACGCCTTCGATCTGAAGGGCAACAGCCTGGGGACGTTCGCGATAAAGGCGGGTCACCGGGACTGGGAGGACATGTGTGCCTACAAGGCCGGCGGGAAGGGCTACCTCGTTGTCGCCGATACCGGTGACAACGCCAGGCGCAGGAAGAGCTACGCGATCTACGTATGCTCGGAGCCGAAGTTCAAACCGGACGGGGACAAAGAGCCCCTCAAGGCGGTCGGCGCTCCCAAGGTGGTCGAGAGTTTCGCGTTCACCTACGGCGACGGGAACAGCCACGACGGCGAGAGCATCGCGGCCTCGCCCGATGGCCGCACGCTCTACATCGTCACTCGCAATCGCAACGGCAAGAGGTGCAAGGCATTCAGGCTCGAGCGCTACGCCGACGGGAAGGGCAACGGGCTCAAGGAGAGCGTGGTGGCGGAGGAGATCGCCGTCCTCCAGTACCGCGACGTCAGCGCTCTGGACATCTCCGGCGACGGCCTGCGCATGATGGTGCACACCTACGGCGACGGCTACGAGTTCAGGCGCAAGCCGAAAGAGAGCTGGAAGCAGGCTCTGAAGCGCAAGCCGCGGAGGGTGGTCTTCCCGAAGCTCTCCCCTCGCGTCAAGGGCGAGGGCTGCAGCTACGGCTTCGACGACGTGACTCTATATCTCACCAGCGAGCACTTCAGGGGTTGCCCGCTCTTCGTGGTGTCGCCGAAGAAGAAGTGAGGGTTCCCGGGTTTCAGTCCTGCACGGCCTCGTAGAGCGGCAGGTATCGGTAGTACACCTCGAGGGTCAGCGCGCCCAGGGCGGTGCTCATCACCCGTCCCCCGCTGCGGTCGGCCCAGCCGGCCGGGTTCCAGGACCCGGCGATGTCGTTTCTGGATCCGTCCCTGGGACCGCCGCGGCGCTGCTTGGGGACCAGGGCCCGCTTCATTGTCGCGTTCCACTTCTTCCAACCCGCGCCGCCCTGCTGGAACATCGCCAGGGTGGCGTAGTACCAGTAGTAGAGCCCGCGATCTCCCACCGCTGAACCCTTGGGCGATCTGGCGGCCAGGGGCCAGTCGGGCGGGTGCTTGAGGATGTACTTCTCGCCCTTGCGCATCAGCGACTCGGTGTTGCGCACGCCCATGAACTGGCGGCAGACCATGCCCACCGCAGTCATGCACGGGGTGCCCGTCGGCTTCCTGTATCCCACCAGGCCCTCCCTGGTGGTCACCGTGGAGAGGAAGCGGCTGGCTCCCTGGAAGCCGATGCCGTCGATCCGCAGGCCGGACATCTGCGCGCTCTTGAGCTGCATCACGAACCAGCCGGTTACCGAGGTGTCGCTGTCCTTGCGCGGGTCGTAGCGCCAGCCGGAGTAGGGAACCTGGTGGACTCGCGTGGAATAGTTGACCGCGGCCTGCGCCGAGTTGCGGAGCTGGGGCTCCCTGGTCATGCCGTAGGCCTCGGCGAGCGCCAGGCCGGCGATCGCGTGGTTGTAGCCCGCGGCGGCCATGCCCCCTCCGGTCTTCTCGGCGATAAGGCCGTTGGGCTTCTGGCGGCCCATCAGCCAGGATTGGGCGCGACTGACGTTATCCTTGAAGTCGCCGGTCTTGGAGGTGTGTCCTGCACCCAGGAAGGCCAGCAGCGCCAGCCCGGTGCAGCCCACGCGGCAGACCACCCTGTCGGCCCGGGGGTCGCGGTACCTGGCGGCGTTCCAGGAGCCGTTGGCGTCCTGGTGGCGTGCCAGCCAGGCCAGGGCGGCGTTGACCGCCTTCTCGGTCTCCTTGGAACCGCCGAAGCGCGCCAGGGCGCGCTTCTTGCCGCTTCCGCGCAATCCCAGGCCGCCGCCGCTTCCGCCGTCGCCGCCGTGACCGAAGAGGCCGCTGGTGCCGCCGCTGCCCACCCCCATGGACTTGATGCGGCCGAAGCCGCCCAGGGGGATGTCGCCCAGCGCATCGGTATCGCCCCGGGCCACGCCGGAGAGATCGTCGTGTCCGGCGGCCAGCGGTTCGTCGATCTCCTCGACGCGGCGCGAAAAGACCGGCTCCTCGAACTCGAGGACGGATTCGGACTTCTCGATCTTGTGAAAGACCTCGCGGGCCTCGCGCCGCTCGAGTTTCTCGGGCTCGGGCGCCGAGAAGTCGGAGAGCAGGGCAGTATGCTTCTCAGCCGGACGGGGCATGGCGATGCCCAGGAGGGTGGTCAGCAGCAGCAGCAGTGCGTGTACAGCGCCGCTGATGGCCCAGCAGCGCAGCTTGGGGTTCTCGCGGAACTCGCGCGCGGCGCGCACCAGCCACTCCGGCGGCTTCAGCGGCCCGCGGGCCGCCCCCTCGCCTTCTGCGGCGGCGGCAGCCTCCGCGGCCCGGGCCTCGTCCTCGGGGTCGGGCACTACGCGGATGTCATCGATGTGGCTGAAATCGCGCCCCGGATCGCTTCCAGGCGACCGGTCGTCGCCGGGGACGGGGAAGCGATCTCCAGCTGGCGGGGAGTCGCCGGGTCTGCTACCCGTACTCATACCCCTATTATGTAGCTCGGGGAGCTTTTGTCAGGACAGAGATGAGAAATCCGCGTGTCTCGCCGGCAGCGCCCGGGGCCCCTTGGCGGGCCCCGGCTAGCAGGCCGTTGAAGAAGGTGCCATTGGCACGGAGCATGAGAAAGGAGAAAGCAGACCGCAGGAGAGGCAAGTGCCGCCATCTCGCAGCCTCTCTCCGACCTCTTGCGGGCCCCGACCACCGCGGGCACCGAACTTGACGCGGCATTCTGCACGGTCGCCGTCGGCATGTTTCGCAATTGGCTGGCACCGCGGGCGGGAAGAGCTACGGGCCGTTCCCGCCCGGTCGGCGCCGCGCGCTGTGTCACGGAGAGCTCCCGTTGAGAGTCGCCGGGTTCCGCGACATGTCTGGACCGGCCGGTTACCCGGACCGCGTTCGGACCGTTATGCTTCCTCGAAGCCATTCCGGTCACCTTGAGCTCCCGCCCGGTCACTGGAACCTCAGAACGCCACGAAGTTTAGAACCAGCCCGGCCAGACCGGCGGCGATACCGACCAGCCCCAGGGGCCCCTGGAACTTCGCGAGCTTTGCCCGGATGTTCTGTCCCTTTTCCATCGCCGCGGCGTTCTTGCTGAGGGCGTACTTGGTGATGAGTCCGAAGCCCAGCAGGAATCCCAGCAGCAGCATGCTGCCACCGTTGGCGAACCATACGATTGTGCGCACCGGGGCGCCCTTGAGCAGTACGCCCATGTTCAGCACCAGCCAGATGGTGAACCAGATGCCCCACAGGAAGTTGATCACTCCGATCCAGCCCTGGTAGGGCGTGAGCTTGTCAATCAGTTCCTTGGCGTTCGGCTTGCGGGAAGCGATGATGCTGGCCGAGGCCAGTATCCCGGCCAGGATCAGCCCAATGCAGGTAAATCCCATTCTTCTTTCCTCCGGTTTCTTGCGCTTTCGTGCAATGTTCCGTGTTCCGCGTCTTTGGAGACAAGGTCAGGGCGGTCCGTGGGTTTCGAGCCGTCGGCTCATTTCGCGTCCTCCTTTCGGCTGTGACTGTTCCTTTCGGGAAGGCGGTCCGCCCTGTCGGGACATATATCCCCGGCTCAGCGGTGGCGCCGCCATCAGGCGCTAATGCGTTTTGGATTTCGCGCGACGCGGCCGGGCTCCCAGGCTCGCGGACGCGTACGAGTCCAGGTGTTCGGTGCTGCCCGGCCGGTCGCGCGACCAAGTGAGCACCCACTGGTGTCCCGGTGTTCTCCCGAGCGCTGGATACCGGCCTTCCCGGAGAGCCCCTTCCTGCGCTCAGCGGGACGTGGTGCTCGTTCATCTTCGCGTCCTTTCGCGTTGGTCTGGGTTCCTTCACCGCAAGTATGCGGCGGCAAAGGGGCTTGCGGAATAGCACCGGACGCGGAAAAGAGGGTCTCAACCGGTGAAGTGGCGCCGGGGTTGCCTGCCGGCAGGCGCGCGGCATTGCCCGATGGTGTTCTTTCGTGTGAGTCGGACGTTGCAGCGGCGAGGCAGTGTCACGATACTCGTTGGCCGGAGTGCGGCGCCGGGAGGAGAAGAAGATGAAGAAACTCAAGAGCAGGTTTGTGGCCTTTGCGGTATTGGGTGGAACGCTGGCGGCTGCGGGACTGGCCTGTGCGGCATCGGCCGGAGACGCCGGCACGCCTGGCGGGAAGGTGCATTTGCCCGCCGCCGCCAAGAAGAGCGGTATGGACCTCTTCGAGGCCCTGGGCGGCCGGCACTCCTCGCGGAGCTACGATCCGAAGAGGGCGATCCCGGACAAGACGCTGGCCAACGTGCTCTGGGCCGCCGACGGGGTCAACCGCCCCAACGGCAAACACACCGCCCCCAGCGCGCGCGGCGTGCGCTACATGCGCATATACGTCTGCCGGGCCGATGGCGCCTGGCGCTACGACCAGGACAAGCACGTGCTCATCAAGGTGACCGGCGCCGACCTGCGCGCCAGGGTCGGCCGCCAGAAGTTCATGGCCGACGCGCCGGTGGTGGTGGTCCTGACCAGCGACCTGGCGGTCTACCGCCGGCGGGTCCCCGGTGCCAGGGAAAGCGCGATCCGGGAGTACTCTCACGCTACCGCCGGGTGCATCGCCCAGAACATATACCTGTCGGCCGAGGCTTCCGGCCTCGGCACCGTCATGGCCGCGATGATCCGGGCCGACGAGATCCGCAAGGGACTGAAGTTCGGCAAAGACGAACTGCCCATGTACATCATGCCGCTGGGCTACGTCAGGTAATCAGCGGTTCCTGGTACTTCAGGCCCTGATGGAGGCCATTGGAGGAGTCCCCTCATCGGCATTGACCCGTGGCCAAGGGGAATCTCAGATGCCTGACGACATCTATGACCAGCTAGCCACCGCTCTCGACCGACTGCCGAACGCATTTCCGCGCACGGAGTCCGGTGTGGAGCTCCGTATCCTGCGCAAGATCTTCAGCGAGGAGGAGGTCGGGATCGCCGCCCGGCTCGACGGGGAGATGACTCCGCTCAAGGCGTTGGCCGAGCGCCTGGATCGGTCGGCCAAGAAGTTGCGCTCCGAGCTCATCAAGATGACTCGGCGGGGTCTGGTGTGGATGAGCAAGAAGGGGCGTACGCCGCACTTCCGACTGGCGCCGTTCATCGTGGGAGTCTACGAGGCGCAGTGGAAGGAGATCGATCACGACCTCGCGCACATGATCGAGGACTACCTGCTCGAGGGCGGTGCCGAGGGGCTCATGGAGCTGCAGCCGGCGCTGAATCGCGTGGTGCCCGCAGAGGGCACGGTCAAGTCCGAGTGGATTCTTCCCTACGATGACGTGAGGGCCGTGCTCGAGAAGGCCGAGACCTTCCGGGTCCAGGAGTGTATCTGCCGGAAGCAGAGAGAGCACGTGGACCGGAAGTGCGACTTCCCGCTGGATGTCTGCCTGTCCTTCTCGACGTCGAAAAGACAGCCGGGTCCGGAGAGCATAACGCGCGATGAGGCCCTGGGGATCCTCGAGCGCGCGAAAGAGCAGGGCCTGGTTCACAGCGTCAGCAACGTGGCCGAGGGGCTCGGCTACGTGTGCAACTGCTGCGGGTGCTGCTGCTCGATCCTGCGCGGCATCAACGAATGGGGCATCGAGAACTCGGTGGCCGCGGCGAACTACTACGCGGTCGTCGACGCCGAGGCGTGCGTGAACTGTGGCCTCTGTGCGGCTCGCTGCCAGGTGAACGCCATTCGCGAAGGCGAAGACTCGGCCGAAGTCATCCGCGAGAAGTGTATCGGCTGCGGAGTCTGCGTCGCGAAGTGCCCGGTGATGGCGATCAGGCTGGAGCGCAAGTCGGAAGACCAGATCGTGCATCCGCCGAAGGACTTCGCGACCTGGGAGCGGGAGCGGGCGGCGAACAGGTGAGAACCTTCATCGCGCGAAGATCGCGAAGAACGCCAAGAACCCCCAGCAGGCCGCTGAAAAACGGCCTGCAGAGCAGGAGAAAGGTGAAAGTAGAAAGGAGAGCCGTGGAATCTTTCACATTGCCGGACCCAGGCCGCGAGATCGCGGCACTTGCCTCTCCTGCCTTTCGACTGCGCTCAAGGCTTTTCCATAAGAGAGGCCCTGAGCTCGTGTCGAAGGGCGGTCTACTCTCTCCTTTCTCCTCTCTCAGGCTCGGTGCCAATGGCACCTTTTTCAACGGCCTGCCATGTCATTCCACGACGCAAGACACGAAATCACACGAAATACCCTAAACAACAACCCGTTTCATGGGGTTGGTGCACTCACCCTTTTCGTGTCATTTCGTGAGTTTCGTGGTTGATAGGGGGCCGCCCTTATTCGCGTTCTTCGCTATATTTGCGCGAGGACGGTCCAAAGCAAACGGGGCGCCCGAAGGCGCCCCGCAGTGTTCGAGTGGTGCCAGGGGTCAGAGTTGAACTGACGACACCCTACTTTTCAGGCAGGTGCTCTACCACCTGAGCTACCCTGGCACTGGAGGCCGAGTCTAGCACGCAAGGGTCGATTGTCAAGTGGCTGCTCCGGGGCTCTCCTTTCCACTTTCACCTTTCTCCTGTTCTGCGGGCCGTTCTTCAACGGCCTGCTAGCCCAGAACCTCCCCGCAGACCTTCAGCACGTTCTCGACGCTGAAGCCGTATTCCTCGAAGACCCTTGTGTACTTGCCGCTCTGGCCGAAGCGATCGATGCAGACGGTCCTGCCGGCCAGGCCCACGTAGCGGTCCCAGCCGAATGAGACCCCGGCCTCGAGCGCCACGCGCCTGGTGACCGCCGGCGGCAGTACCCGGTCGCGGTACTCCCGGGGCTGGGCGTCGAAGAGCTCCATGCTGGGCATGCTCACGACCCGGGCCCTGGTGCCCGCCTCGCAGAGCTGCCTGCCGGCACGGAGAGCGACGTCCACCTCGGATCCGCTGGCGATCAGCAGGATCTCGGGCTCGCCTTCGCAGTCGGCCAGGATGTAGCCCCCGCGGGACACGTCGGCGTTGCCGAACTGGCTGCGGTCGATGGTCGGCATGTTCTGGCGGGTGAGCGCCAGAACCGCCGGCCCCGCGACGGTCATCGCCGAGCGCCAGGCCTCGGCGGTCTCGTTGGCGTCGCACGGGCGGTAGACGGTCACGCCCGGGATCAGCCTCAGCGCGGCCACGTGCTCTACCGGCTGGTGCGTGGGACCGTCCTCGCCCACGCCGATGCTGTCGTGGGTGAAGACGTAGATGACCTTGAGGCCCATGATCGCTGCGAGGCGCACGGTGGGCCGCATGTAGTCGCTGAAGACCATGAAGGTCGCGCCGTAGGGGATCAGCCCCCCGTGCAGGGCCATTCCGTTGACTACCCCGCCCATGGCGTGCTCGCGCACCCCGAAGTGGAAGTTGCGGCCGCCGTAGGAGCCGGCCTGGAAGTCGCCGCCGTCTTTGATCAGCGTCTTGGTCGAGGGGGCCAGGTCGGCCGAGCCGCCCAGCAGGTTCGGGACCCTGGCTGCGACGGCGTTGAGCACCGTGCCGCCGGCGGCGCGGCTGGCGAGCCCCTTCTCGTCGGCGGGGAACGAGGGGATGTCGGCATCCCAGTCCTCAGGGAGTTCGCCGGCCATCCAGCGCTTGAACTCGGCGGCGAGCTCGGGCTCGGCCTTCTCGTAGGCCGCGAACTTATCCTCCCAGGCCTTCTGGAGCGCCTTGCCGGTGGTCACGCACTTGCGGGTATGTTCGAGGACGTCGGCGGGCACGTGGAAGTCGGGCTCGGTGGGCCAGCCGAGGTTCTCCTTGGCGGCCCTGACCTCGTCGGCGCCGAGGGGCGCGCCGTGACAGGCGGAGGTGCCGGCGGCATTGGGCGCGCCGAAGCCTATAACCGTCCTGACCGCGATAATCGAGGGGCGGTCGGTGGCGGCCCTGGCGTTCTCGACGGCTTTTTCGATCGCGGCGAGATCGTTGCCGTCATCCACCTGCTGGATGTGCCAGCCGTAGGCCTCGAAGCGCTTGAGCCGATCCTCGCTCCAGGCCAGATCGGTCTTGCCCTCGATGGTGATCTGGTTGTCGTCGTAGAGGTAGATCAGCTTGCCGAGCTTGAGGTGCGCGGCAAGCGAGGCGGCTTCGTGGCTGATGCCCTCCATGAGGTCGCCGTCCGAGCAGATAGCGTAGGTGTGGTGGTCGACGATTTCGTGGCCGGGGCGGTTGAACTTCTCGGCCAGGAATCTCTCGGCCACGGCCATGCCCACGCCGTTGCTGAAGCCCGCGCCCAGCGGCCCGGTGGTGGTTTCCACCCCGGGGGTGTGCCCGTACTCGGGATGCCCCGGAGTCCTGCTGCCGAACTGCCGGAAGTTCCTGAGGTCATCTAGCGAGAGGTCGTAGCCGGTCAGGTGCAGCGTCGAGTAGAGCAGCGTGGATGCGTGCCCGGCCGACAGTATGAAGCGGTCGCGGTCGGGCCAGGCGGGGTCGGCGGGGTTGTGCTTCATCAGCCGGGTGAAGAGCAGGTAGGCCATCGGAGCCTGGGCCATGGGCGCGCCGGGGTGGCCGCTGCTGGCGGCTTCGACGGCGTCGGCGCTGAGGAAGCGAATGGCGTTGACGCACAGCTGATCCAGATTGGCAGTGTCACTCATGAGCTGGTCTCCGTTTCAGGTTAAGAATCAGAGGGATAGTACGGCGATGCTGCCGGATTTCAAGGTCACCGGACCTGGTGCAGGGAGCGCTCCAAGAGAAACGGAAGAGCGGACTAGAGCAAGAAAGGACGGCTGAAAGGGGTGCGACCGTCATTGTCGGCGGCGCCATCGGTTCATGATGGAGCCCTGAGACAATCTCAGGGCAGGACGGGGTTGCGCCAATCTTCCGTCCTTCCCTCTTCCAATCCTTCGGGTCGTGGGGTACACTCTGATCGTCTCAGGCAAGCGTGAAACGGCAGGTGGCGTGGCGCGGCACAGCGCGCGCCGGACGCAGGGGGCGACTTTGATTGACGCTGCAGGAGGAGCCGGGCCGACCGAGGACCGCCCGGTCCGCAGTTTCGCCGGATACGAGATCATCGGCGAGATCGGTCGCGGCGGTATGGGCGTGGTCTACAAGGCTCGCGACCCTCACCTCAGGCGCACCGTGGCCCTCAAGGTGCTGCTGGGCGCCGAGCACGCCTCCGCCGAAGAGGTCGAGCGTTTCTACCGCGAGGCCAAGAGCGCCGCGCGCCTGCACCACCCCAACATCGTGCCGATTCATGAACTGCGCATGCACAAGGGCCGCCACTACTACACGATGGATTACGTCGACGGCCGGCCGCTGGACGAACTCATCGAGGAGGGCGAACTCGAACCCCGCGAGCGCATGGTGATCATGGAGAAGGTCGCCCGAGGCCTGGAACACGCTCACTCGCACGGGGTTATCCACCGCGACCTGAAGCCGGCCAACGTGGTTATCGATTCCGAGGGCGAGCCGCAGGTCATGGACTTCGGGCTGGCCAAGGTCCTCTCGGGCGGGGAAGAGTCCGGAGCGGACGGGCTGACCCGCAGCGGGGTGGCCATGGGCACCCCGCACTACATGGCTCCCGAACAGGCGGCGGGCCTCAACCGGAAGGTTGACTCGCGCACCGACGTGTACGCCCTGGGCTGCATCATGTACGAGCTTCTCACCGGTCGGCCGCCCTTCACCGCCGAAAGCTCGATGGAGATCCTGCGCCAGCAGTTGGAGGAGGACCCCGTGCCGCCGGGACGGAGGGGCTCGCCGCTGACCGGCGACGCGGAAACCATCTGCCTCAAGTGCCTGGAGAAGGATCCCGACCGGCGTTACGCCGGCGCCGGCCAACTGGCGGAGGACCTCCGGCGTTACCTGGGGGGCGAGGCGGTGGCGGCAAGGCGGGCCAGCGTGGCCTACGTGGTCAGGAAGAAGGTGTTGCGCAACAAGCTGCTCTTTGCCGTGGTTACCTCGGCGTGCGCCCTGCTGGTGGCCGCGACCGTGTGGTACGTCTTCTCGCTCCGCACGGAACGCAATCGGGCTCTCCGGGAGCTTGACGCCCGCAAGCAGCTGGAGCACGAGAAGCGCCAGCGCCGACAGCAGGCACGCCTGGAGGCCGGCAGGGAGGTGGTTGCCGGTCTGGCCGCGCTGGAAGAGGAGGCGCGCGCCGCGAGCCCAGACGACCGGGAGAAGCTGCTGCTCGACGCCCAGGCGAGCTTTCGTCGGGCGCTGTTCCTGACGCCGGAGGATTCCCAGGCGCGCGAGGGGATGCGTCGCGCCTCGCTGCGGCATTTCGAGATGGCGCTGGCGTCCCGCAGGTGGCGGCAGGCCAGGGAGAAGCTGGAGCAGGCGCGGCAGACGGGTCTCGGCGGTGAGGCCTGCGAGCGGAACAGGAGCCGGCTGGAGGAGGCCCGCGCGGCGCGGGAGCGGTTCGTCGCCCAGAGGATTGAAGCGCTGATGAAGGATGCCGCCGCGCAGCGCAGCGTGCCGCCGGAGGTGGCACTGCGCGAGTTGATCTCGTTGCGCGGCAGGCTGGCGGTAGAGAAACTCTTGCCCTACGTCGGTCACGCCCACCCCGCCTGCCGCCAGCTGGCCGCAGAAAGCCTGGGCTGGATGGGGGATCGCAGGGCGGTGGGTTCCCTGTTGAGGTTCATCGACCGCCGAACTCCTGATGGAGCATCCAACCCTGAGGCAGTCCAGGAGGCGGCAATCCGCGCGATCTGCCGCCTGGCGCCGCCGGACCGCAAGGTTGAGGAGGCCCTGCGTTTGCGTTTCAACGGCGAACGCAGGAGTGTGGACAAGGACCTGTACCTCAGACTCCGGGCATGCCTCGAGCAGTTCTCGAAGAAGGTGGTGGATCGCTCGCCGGACCGGGATGCGAAAGGCAGGCGATGAGACGCCGGGGGGCTGCGAGGGTTGCCACCGTTCGCTCAAGAGTGGCACTCAACCGGTGAAGACGTTCGGTCGTCGCACCGGCGCCGTTGTTTCAGCCTAAGGGCCGGAGCGTCGATTCGGCATCGGCATTGACGGTCGGGTGGGTCCGGTTAAGATTGGACCGCCGTTTGGAAGCTGGACCAGACCGGTGGCGAGGTGCGCAGCGTGAATGCCCGGACGCTTACACCCGACGAGTGGATGGTCGCCCTGGTGGCCGACGACACCGAGTTAATAGTTGACGACTTCTACCACGGGTACTATCGCCGGAGGGCGGCGGACACCGGTTCGGCGGTGCAGCGCGTCCTGGATAGCCACTGTATGAAGATGGCAGTGCACGGCGCGCAGAGCCTGACGGCTGCGGGCCGGGATCGCACACTTGAGCCTGGCGGTCTGTTGTGGGCTTCTCCGGGGGTAGAACTGCTGGAAAGCCCTGCCGGCTCACACGCCTGCTACTACGTGCAGTTCGAACTGGTTCAGAAGGGCCGGGCGCTTCGCCTGGTGGACGACGTGGTCGAACTGACCAACGCCTGGGAAGTGCTCCAGTACTTCAAGCAACTTGTGGTCGAGGCCGATACCTCGCGATGGGGCGGGGGACAGCGGCTGCGTTCGCTGATGAGCCTGTTGTGCATCGGCGTTTTCAGACTGTGCGAAGCCCGGCGCCGGAAGGAGCCGGTGCTCAGCGATGACCAGTGTCACAAAGTCAAGGGTTTCTTCGCGGACCATGCCAGCGAGCGCCTGAGCTCGGCGGAGCTGGCCGGTGCGGTGAACCTGTCGCAGGACTACTTCACTCGTCTCTTCCGGGCAACATTCGGCGAGCCACCACGCAAGTGGATGGTGCGCCAACGCCTGCGCATCGCTGCCGAGCGTCTCAAGGCCACCTCGTTGACCATCAAGCAGATTGCTTACGATCTCGGTTACGACGACGTGTACCTGTTCAGCCGGCAGTTTCGGAGCTTCATTGGGATGAGTCCGCGCGCGTTCCGCCGCGCGCGCTAGTCGAGCGATGGTTCGCGACGAAGAGCTGGCTGCGAATGGCAAGGGGCGGGCGGCGGGCGAACAGGAAGACGTGCCTCTCTCCTTTGCGGGCTACACGGTGGAGGGCGAGGTCGGCCGCGGCGGGATGGGAGTGGTCTACAAGGTCTTCGACCCCAACCTGCGCCGGTGCGTCGCCCTAAAGGTGCTCCTGAGCTCCGAGCACGCCTCACGCGAGGACATCGAGCGTTTCTTCCGCGAGGCTGAGAGTGCGGGGAGGATGCAGCATCCCAACATCGTGCCGGTCCACGAGCTCAGTATTCACGAGGGACGGCACTACTACACCATGGACTACATTGCGGGTGAACCGCTTGACGTCCTGCTTGAGGACCGGCATCTCAATCTCAGGAGTTCCATGGAGGTAGCGCTGAAGGTCGCGCGCGCTCTGGAATACGCGCACTCCAGGGGGGTTGTCCACCGCGATCTCAAGCCCTCGAACATCATCGTGGACGAGTCCGGCGAGCCGAAGATCACTGATTTCGGCTTGGCCAAGCTGATGGATGAGGACGGGTCGCCCGAAGCGCGGGGCTTGACTCGCAGCGGGGCGATAATGGGTACGCCGAACTACATGGCTCCCGAGCAGGCCGCGGGACGTAGTCGGGAGGTCAATCCCCGCATTGATGTCTATGCCCTGGGCTGCATAATCTACGAGATGCTGGTCGGGGAGCCACCATTCTGCGGCAGCGATGCGCAGAACACGCTCCTCCGCCATGTCATTGAGATGCCTGTCGCGCCCGGCAGGCGTGGTGCGCAGGTGCCGCCGGATGCCGAGACCATCTGCCTCAAGTGCCTGGAGAAGGAGCCCGAACGCCGTTATCAAAGCGCAGGTGAGCTTGCCGAGGATATCAGTCGCTTTCTGAAGGGCGAGCCGGTAGTTGCTCGACGGGCCAGCATGCTCTACGTGTTGCGCCGCCGCGTTGCCCGGCACCGGGGTGCGGTGGCCGTCGCCTGCTTGGCAGCGTTGGTCATGGCTGGGCTGGGGGTATGGGCGCGGTATCGAATCGGTCGCGAGCAGCAGGCCGGTGAGGCGCGGTTGCGTCTGGAACGGGAGGCCGCCCTCATAGAAAGGCAGCGCAAGGCCGACAAAGCCGCCGAACGGGGCTTCAAGCTGGTTCAGTCGGCTGTCGTCGGCGAAGAGCAGCGCGCGGCCAACCTGGTGGGGGCCAAAGCACACTTTCGCGAGGGGCTGTCACACGTTCCCGGTCACCTGCGTTGTCTTGAAGGTATTACTGGCGCCTGCCTGGCGCACTGGCGCATCCTTGATCGTCGCTGGCTGGACCTTCGCAAGGACCCCGGCTGGAGAAGCGATTACCACGGTGAGCGGAGCTTGCGCGCGCGAGTAGACGCGGCGAAGCGCGAATGGCAGGAGTGCGCAACGCAGTTGGAGAGAGCCCGGAGGGCGCAGCGAGGTAGCGGGGGCGAGCCCGGCGTGGGGACACCTTAGCAGGCCGTTGAAAAACGGCCTGCAGAGCAGGAGAAAGGTGAAAGTAGAAAGGAGAGCCGTGGAACCTTTCACATTGCCGGACATAGCCCGTGAGATGGCGGCAGTTGCCTCTCCTGCCTTTCGACTGCGCTCAAGGCTCTTCCATCAGAGAGGCCCTGAGCTCGTGTCGAAGGGCGGTCTACTCTCTCCTTTCTCCTTTCTCAGGCTCGGTGCCAATGGCACCTTCTTCAACGGCCTGTTAGGGTTGATAGCTCTGGCCGCGCGGTTAGAATCCCGGGACCGATCTCGCGGCTGACGCGGGCCGCGTCTAGCGGAGGACCGATGCCCGAGCTCCAGAGCCTGTCGCCCGGCGAGCAACCCTATAGCTCCTACCGCGACCTGATGCGCCGCAGGATAACCGAGATCCTGCTGGTCAGCAGCCGGTACGATTCCTTCATAATGGAGGAGGACGGCGGGCTGGTCGAGCAGATCAGCAGCAAGTACCTCGACCTGCACCTTTCCCGGGCACCTCGCCTGCAACGGGTATCCAGCGCCAGCGAGGCGCTCGAGGCGCTCAGCCGCCGGCACTACGACCTGGTAGTGACCATGAAACAGCTGGGCGACATGGACGCCGTTACATTCGGGCGCGAGGTGAAGAGACGTCACCCGGGAATGCCGGTGGTCCTGCTCCTGCACCGCATGAGCGACGCGGTTTCCTCGCAGGCCCTCGTGCAGGGCGAAGGGCTCGACCGGGTGTTCATCTGGTCCGGCGACAGCGGGGTCTTCCTGGCGATGATCAAGTCCATAGAGGACGGCATGAACGTCGACCAGGACGTAGCCACCGCCAACGTGCGGGTGATCGTGCTGGTGGAGGACTCGCCGCTGCACTACTCGTCCTTCCTGGCACTGCTGCTGCCCGAGCTGATGCGTCACTGCCAGGCGATCCTCCCGGAAGACATCAATACGATGCACCGGCTCTACCGCATGCGCGCGCGCCCCAAGGTCCTGCTGGCCAGGACCTACGAGGAGGGCCGGGCGCTCATCGAGAAGTACGGCGAGAACCTCCTCACGGTCATCTCCGACATCAAGCTGCCCCGCGACGATGAGCTCTGTGCCGACGCCGGTATCCGGCTCTACGAGCGGGTGCTCGGGGCGGGCGTGGACGTGTCCTACCTGTTCCTCTCCGCCCAGGAGGACTTTCGCGAGTGCGTGGAGGAGATGGGTGCCAGCTTCATATCCAAGCACTCGCCGACCCTGGCCTACGAACTACGCGACTTCATCTCAGATCACCTGGGCTTCGGAGACTTCGTCTTCCGCATGCCCGGCGGTCAGGAGGTCGCCCGCGCCGGCAACGTGACCGAACTGGAGCGACTGCTGGGCGAGGTGCCTGACGATTGCCTGCGGCACCACCTGGAGCACGGGCACTTCGCCAACTGGTTCATGGCCCGGGGGGAGTTTCAGCTGGCCGATGCGGTTCGCCAGCGGCGCAGGCTGGAACTCGGGGACGTTCGCTCGACCAGGAAATCACTGGTGGAGACCATCGCCCAGAACGCGGTGGACCGTCGCCGCGGAAGGATATCGGACTTCTCGCCCCAGGGCCTGGGCCAGCCCTCCTTTATCATGCGCCTGGGGCGCGGGTCAGTGGGCGGCAAGGCCCGCGGCCTGGCCTTCATGGCCATGCTGATGAGCCAGTCCCGGTTGAGCGAGGATTTCCCGGGCATCCTGGTGCGCATCCCCCGGACGGTGGCTATAAGCGTTGACGAGTTCGAACACTTCATAGAGGACAACGGCCTGCGCAAGTTCGCTTTCGAGGCCCACCCGGACGAGCAGATTGCCGAGGCATTTCTGGCGGGCGCACTGCCGGCGGAGATGAGTGCGGGGCTGGATTCGCTGCTCGAGCAGGTGCGCTACCCGCTTGCGATTCGCTCGTCCAGCCTGCTGGAGGATTCGCACAACGTTCCCTTCGCCGGCATCTACTCGACTTACATGTTGCCCAACATCCACCCGGATCGCGAGGTGCGGCGCGAGCAGCTGCAGCGCGCCATCAAGCTGGTCTACGCCTCGGTCTTCTACGCCGGCGCGCGCCGCTACCTGGAGTCCGTAAGCGTGCGCATTTCCGAGGAGAAGATGGGCATCATTGTCCAGGAAATGGTCGGTCGGCGCCACGGGGAACGCTTCTACCCGGACATCAGCGGGGTGGCCCACTCCTGCAACTTCTACCCGGTGGGCCGGCTCAAGCCGGAGGACGGCGTGGCCCACGTGGCCCTGGGGCTGGGGCGCATGGTCACCGACGACGGCGAAGCCCTGCGGTTCAGCCCGGCACACCCGCGGGTTCTGCCGCAGTTCAACAGTCCCGCCGACTACCTGGACGGCACCCAGAAGGAGTTCTACGCCCTGGACATGAGCGACCCGGCGGTGCTGCCGGTGGTCGACGACGGCGCCGACCTGGTGCGCTGCGGCCTGGCCGTGGCCGAAGGCGACGGTTCGCTGGCCCACGTGGGCGCGACCTACTGCGCGCAGGACGACGCGGTTCGCGACGGGCTCTCCGGAGACGGGCCGCGGCTGGTCACCTTCGGGAACGTTCTCAAGCATCGCAGCTTCCCGCTGCCCGACCTCCTGCGCAGCTTTCTGGAAATGGGCACAGAGGGCATGGGCTGCCCGGTGGAGATGGAATTCGCGCTGATCCTCCCGCCGCCGGGGGCGGATGGAGAGCCGGTGTTCAACCTGCTGCAGGTCCGTCCCATGTTCGCCACCGGCGAGGAGGCCGCGGTGGACCTCGACGAGGTCCGCCCGGAAGACCTGCTGTGCAGTTCGGAGAACACGCTCTCAAACGGCCAGATCGACGTCATCCGCGACATCGTTTACGTTGGGCCGGAGAGGTTCGACCCCCTGCGCACCCGCAAGATCGCCAGTGAGTTCGGGGCCATCAACCAGAAGCTGCTGGCCGCCGGCCGGCCCTACCTGGCGATCGGCATGGGCCGCTGGGGGACGTCCGAGGAGTCGCTGGGGATTCCCGTGGACTGGACCCAGATCTGCGGGGCCCGGGCGCTGGTCGAGACCGGGCGGCCCGGCTACGTCATAGAGCCCTCGCACGGCACGCACTTCTTCCAGAACCTGGCCTCCCTGCGGGTGGCATACCTGAACGTTTGCGCCGGGCGCGATCCCATGGACTGGGCCTGGCTGGAGGGGCACGAGGCCGTTGAGGAACTGGATTTCGTGCGCCACGTCCGAACCGGGCAGCCGTTGCGCATCCTGATCGACGGCCGCAGCCGCAGAGGCGTGATCCTGAAGACGTGAGGCCCCGGGGAGGGGGCGAATCCCCGGGCATTCCTGCTGTTGACCCCTGTGCTTCTCCCCGTAGAATCTGCGGCGCCAGTGCAGAGAGCGCGGCCCCCGGGTCGAACCGTTCTCGGCGATATTCGAGGTCCCTGGCCAGTCAGGAAGGCGGTCGGAACCGGCCTGCAGACCGGCGGGGGACGTGGAGTTGAGGCCGCCGGGGGCGGGGCCAGCCCGGCGAGCCGCAGAAAGAGCCCCGCATAGGAGATCGGTTTCCAATGAGTCTACAACCCCAGAAGGCCAACGACGTTACCGAGACGCGCAACCGCTCTCGGGATCTGGCACCCAGTTCGGGACTGTGTACGCGTTGCCTGGACAGCTGTACCGGCAACTGCGAGGTGTTCAAGTCCTCGATGCGCGGGCGCGAGGTGATCTACCCGGGTCCGTTCGGGGAGATCACCGCCGGGTGCGACAAGCAGTACCCCGTCGACTACTCGCACCTCAACATCATGGGCTACGCCCTGGGAGCCGAGGCCATCGACGAGGCCAACCCCGACAAGGCCATCTTCCCGGAGGTCGACACCAGCGCGGTCTACGGGCACAACCACCCGGTGCGCATGCGCATGCCACTGTTCACCGGCGCGCTGGGTTCGACGGACATCGCCCGCAAGCACTGGGACGGCCTGGCGGTGGGCGCGGCGATCTCCGGACTGTCGCTGGTTGTCGGCGAAAACGTCTGCGGGGTGGATCCCGACCTGGAACTGGACAAGAAAGGCAAGGTGATTCGCTCCCCGGAGATGGAGCGGCGCATCAGGCTCTACAAGGAGTGGCAGGGCGAGTACGGCGACATAATCGTCCAGCTCAACGTCGAGGACACCCGCCTGGGTGTGGCCGAGTACGTGGTCGACAAGCTGGGCGTAGAGACCATCGAGCTCAAGTGGGGCCAGGGCGCCAAGTGCATCGGCGGAGAGATCAAGATCCGCGACATAAAGCGGGCCACCGAACTCCACAACCGCGGCTACGTGGTGATGCCCAATCCGGTCGACCCGGTGGTGATCGACGCCTTCAAGAAGGGGTCGATCCGAGAGTTCGAGCGCCACTCCCGACTGGGTTTCGTCGACGAGGAGATATTCCTGCGACAGGTCGAGTACCTGCGCCGCACGGTGGGCGCCAAGCGGGTGACCCTCAAGACCGGGTCCTACGGAATGCGCGAGCTGGCCATGGCCATCAAGTGGTCCAGCAAGGCGCGGGTGGACCTGGTGACCATCGACGGCTCCGGGGGCGGCACCGGCATGAGCCCCTGGCGCATGATGCAGGAGTGGGGCATCCCCACGTTCTACCTGCAGAGCATGGCCTTCGAATGCGCCAAGAAGCTGGCCACCCGGGGCGTGTGGGTGCCGGACCTGGCCATGGCCGGCGGCTTCTCGACCGAGGACCACATCTTCAAGGTGCTGGCCATGGGCGCGCCGTACTTCAAGGCGGTGTGCATGGGCCGGGCGCTGATGATCCCCGGTTTCCTGGGCGACAACATCGAGTCGGTGCTGGGCAAGGGCAAGAAGAAGGCTCAGGCCGCCTGGGAGAAGTTGCCCAACACGGTTTCGCGCTTCGGCAAGAAGCCCGAGCACATCTTCGTCTGCTACTCGCGCCTGGCCGACATCTACGGCAAGCGCATGAAGAACATGCCCCTGGGCGCGGTGGCCATGTACACCTTCGTGGACAAGCTGCGCACCGGGTTGACCCAGTTGATGGCCGGCGCGCGCAGTTTCCGGCTGGACACCATCAAGCGCAACGACCTGGTGGCGCTCACCGAGGACGCCGCCAAGGTGAGCGACCTGCAGTACATCATGGAGGCCCAGCGCGAGGAGGCCGAGGCGATCCTCAACAGCTGATCCTCCGGGGCAGAAACAGCATTATCGCCGGGGCGTGCGGGCACGTGCGCCCCGGCGTCTTTTTGGGATATCGATCCCGAGAGCCCGGGGGCGCGCGAACTGCTCTTGCGCGGGAGCGAGTCGGGCTCAATAATCGGTCGGGGGCGAGGCGAGTGGCCTCGCCCGCGATTGGTGGCCCGGCCGGCATTGGGCGCCCGCCGCAGATCTGCGTGGAAAGGAACCAGCGGATGGGTTACGTTAAGGACGTGCTCGAGAAGACCAGGAACAAGAACGTCGGACAGGCGACATTCATCCAGGCGGTGACGGAGGTCTTCGAGTCCCTAAAGCCGGTGCTGGAGAAGAATCCCCGGTACGTGCAGGCCAACATACTCGAACGCATCGTCGAGCCCGAACGGGTAATCACCTTCCGGGTGCCGTGGTTCGACGACGACGGCAACGTGCAGGTCAACCGGGGCTTCCGCTGCGAGTTCAACAGCGCCATCGGGCCCTACAAGGGCGGGTTCCGGTTTCACCCCTCGGTAAACCTGGGCATTCTCAAGTTCCTGGGCTTCGAGCAGGTCTTCAAGAACTCGCTTACCACCCTGCCGATGGGCGGCGGCAAGGGCGGCAGCGACTTCGATCCCAAGGGCAAGAGCGACGAGGAGGTCATGCGCTTCTGCCAGTCGTTCATGAGCGAGCTCTTCCGCCACCTGGGTCCCAACACCGACGTGCCCGCCGGTGATATCGGGGTGGGCGCCCGCGAGATCGGCTTCCTGTTCGGCCAGTACAAGCGCCTGCGAAACGAGTTCACCGGGGTGCTTACCGGCAAGAAGCTGGGCTGGGGCGGATCGCTGATCCGACCGGAGGCCACCGGTTACGGCGCGGTCTACTTCGGCGAGGAGATGCTCAAGACCCGCGGGGACGGTTACCAGGGCAAGGTCTGCACCGTTTCCGGAAGCGGCAACGTGGCGCAGTACACCACCGAGAAGCTCACCGAGCTGGGTGCCAGGGTGGTCACGCTTTCGGACTCCAGCGGATCGATCCACGACCCCGACGGCATCGACGCCGAGAAGCTGGCCTGGGTCATGGAGCTCAAGAACGTGCGTCGCGGGCGGATCAGGGAATACGCCGAGAACTTCAAGGGCGTCGAATACCGGGACGGCGAGCGTCCCTGGGGTGTGCCCTGCGACTGCGCCTTCCCCAGCGCCACGCAGAACGAGATCAGCCCCGAGGAAGCGGCCACCCTGGTCAAGAACGGCTGCGCCCTGGTGAGCGAAGGCGCAAACATGCCCACCGAGCCCGAGGGAGTAGAGCATTTCCTCGAGAAGAAGATCCTCTACGGCCCGGGCAAGGCTGCCAACGCCGGCGGCGTGGCGGTCAGCGGGCTGGAGATGAGCCAGAACGCCATGCGCCTGAACTGGACCCGCGAGGAGGTCGACGGGCGCCTGCGCCAGATCATGACCAGCATTCACGACAGCTGTTTCAGGACTGCCGGGGAGTACGGTGAACCCGGGAACTACGTCCTGGGCGCCAATATAGCAGGCTTCGTGAAAGTCGCCGACGCGATGATCGACCAGGGCGTGGTCTGACGACGGGACGTTGGCATGGAGGCATGGAAGAAGGGGGGCGGTAGTTCCGCAACCCTGCGTCAAAGCTTCAGTTCCTCCAACCTTCGACGGTTGAGGTTTGTCCGATCGCGCCGTAGAATGCCCGGCCGGTGTTGAGTCAGCAACAGGGGTGAGGATCACAGTTGGCCGATTCTGACAAGGGCGGGGGCCGGGACGAGTCGCGCAGCCTGTTGCGCGGCGCGGGCGTCTTCGGGGCGCTGACCGCTGCCAGTCGCGCGCTCGGGCTGGTGCGCACCCTGGCGGTTTCCAGCCTGTTGCCGCCGCTCTATCGCGACGCCTTCATGCTCGCCTTCCGGATCCCCAACATGTTCCGGAACCTCTTCGGCGAGGGCGCGCTGACCAGCAGCTTCGTGCCCGGTTACGTCGAGATGGTGGAGGCCGGCGACCGCGAGGGCGCCAACCGCCTGGCCAGCCTGGTGGCCACGGCGCTCGCCGTTCTCCTGGGCGGCATCGCGGTGCTCGGCGTGCTGGTCAGCGTCGTGGTTCGCAAGGGCGTCCAGCCCTCGGAGAACACCGCCCGGGTGCTCCAGTTGCTGGAGGTGATGTCGCCATTCCTGCCGCTGGTGTGCCTGTACGCCTTCTTCATCGCGGTGCTCACCAGTCACCGTCGCTTTGCGATGCCCAGCGGCGCGCCGATGCTGCTGAACCTGGCCATGCTGGCGGGCGCCTGGTTCGCCTGGAAGAACTACAGCGGCGACCCCGGCACCGGGGTCTTCGTCATCGCCTGGGCGGTGGTGATCGGCGGGGTGCTGCAACTCGCCGTTCAGCTCCCCGCGGCCTGGAGCTGCGGCGTGCGGCTCTCGCCGGTGGTGGACCTCCGGGACGAGGCCTTTCGGGGAGTGCTGGGCCGGATGGGGCCGGTGCTGGTCGGAACCAGCGCCTACCAGGTCTGCATACTGGTCAACTCCCTGCTGGCGGTTTCACTGTGTGCCAGGGGGTCGGTTTCATACCTGACCAACAGCAACATCCTGGTGATGGCGCCGGTCGGGGTTGTGGCGGTGGCCATGAGCGCCGCGGCGCTGCCGGTGCTCTCCTCGCTGCACGCCCGCAAGGACCGCGACGGATTCAACACCTCCTTCCTGGACGCGGCGCGAATGGGCGTCTTCGTGCTGATGCCGGTCGCGACGGTTCTGGTTTTTAACGGAGAGCCGATCGTGCGCCTGCTGTTCGAGCGCGGCGGGTGGAACTGGGAGGAAACCCCCAGGATGACGCGGGTGCTCTGCTGGGCGGCCGGCGGGCTGGTGCCCACCGTGCTGGTGATGCTGGCGTCGCGCGCCTTCTACGCCATGAAGAAGCCCTGGGTGCCGGCCAGGATCGCGGTGATTACTGTGGCGGTCAACCTGGTTCTCAGCTTCCTGCTGGTTCGCGCCGGGGACCTGGCCGATTCTGTCTTCGGAGCTCTAAGCCTGGGACAGGGGGGCGGCGCCTCCGGCGTCCTGCTGGACCCCCACGCCCTGCGCGAGGCCGACAGGCCCGCGCTTTGGGTCAGCGGCGCGCCGGGACTGGCCCTGGCAACGTGTTCGGCGGTGTGGCTGCAGGCGGTGCTTCTGCTCGGCGCCCTGAGGCGCGAGCGCGGAGAGCTGCGGCTCGAGCCGGTGGCCTGGACGCTGCTGCGGACCGCGGCGCTCTGTGCGCTCATGGCGGTGGTTGTCAACTGGGTGCGCAACAGCCTGCCGCCGCAGGGCGAGGGTTTCCTGGTGGACCCCCAGCGCGGGATCGCCCCGGTGATCGTCGGCGGCTTTGCCTACTGGCTGGTGGCCAGCCTGGTCGACGCCCGCGAGTACCGCGAGCTGTGGGCGATAATCCGTCCCAGGCGCAAGAAGAAGGGAAAGGGCGAAGAGGGTGGCGTGGAGAACGGCGACTGAGTTGTCCTCCGGCCTCGCCATGAAGGTGGTGAGTTGAATTGAGCGCGGGGACTCCGACCGTTCGGCTCCGGCAGTTCTACCGGCAGATCCGTCTTATCCGCCGCTTCGAGGAGCAGGTCGAGAGCCTTTTCGCCGGCGGCGAACTGGCGGGTACCACCCACTCCTGCATCGGCCAGGAGGCCGTGGCCGTTGGTGTAGCCGCGGCGCTGGGAGCCGAGGACCTGGTGGTCAGCAATCACCGCGGTCACGGGCATCTGCTGGCCAGGGGCGGTGATGGCCGCAAGCTGATGGCCGAGCTTTTCGGCAAGGCGACCGGGTACTCGCTGGGGCGTGGTGGCAGCCAGCACGTGGCCTGCAGGGAGATCGGTTTCCTGGGCGCCAACGGCATCACCGGGGGGGGGATCCCCATCGCCACCGGCGAGGCGCTGGCCCTCAAGCGCGTCGCGGGCAATTCGCGCCTGGTCTGCTGCTTCTTCGGTGACGGTGCGGCCAACCAGGGCACGTTCTCCGAGAGCCTGAACATGGCAGCGATCTGGGATCTGCCGGTCCTGTACGTTCTCGAGAACAATTGCTGGGCCTTTTCCACGCGCGTGGAGGAGGGCTGCGCCGTGCCGGCAGGCGAGTGCCGGCGGCTGGCCTCGCGGGCGGCGGCCTTCGGCATCTCCAACGCCAGCGTCGACGGCAACGACGTGTGCGAGGTCCTGGCTGCCGCCGGGAGAGCGGTCGAGCACGTTCGCAGCGGCAAGGGTCCCTATCTCCTGGAATGCAGCACCTACCGCATGTCCGGACACTCCAAGAGCGACAAGTGCGAGTACCGGCCGGACGCCGAGGAAGACCAGTGGCGCGGGCGGTGCCCGCTGAGCATCGCCCGCGGTTTGCTTGCCGAAGCGGGGGCCAGTGACGAGGAGATAGCCGATATCGATGCGGCGGTCGAGACCGAAGTCGATGCGGCCCTGGAGTTCTCGCGCCGGAGCCCGGTGCTGGAAGCGGCCGAAGCAGCGGGGGGCGTCTACGCCCAAACCGTCGGTTCGGATGCTGCTGATCCCGACCCCGGGGACGACGGGGGCAGCAGCGAGATCTACGGCTGGGAGGCCATCCAGCGCGCGCTGCGAGAGGAACTCGAGCGCGACGACACTGTGATCATGCTCGGCGAGGATATCGCCGAGTACGGCGGGGCCTTCAAGGTCACCCGCAAGATGGCCGCGGATTACGGCGCCGATCGGGTGGTCAATACGCCCATCAGCGAGAACAGTATCGTCGGTGTCGCCGCCGGGGCAGCGATGCTGGGCCTGCGCCCGGTGGTCGAGATGATGTTTGCGGACTTCACCCTGCTGGCCTTCGACCAGCTGGCCAACCACGCCGCCAAGTTCCACTACATGTACGCCGGCCAGGTCAGCGTGCCGCTGACCGTGCGCATGCCCACCGGTGGTTACCGGGGTTACGGCCCCACGCATTCCCAGTGCGTCGAGGGGCTCTTCCAGGGCGTGCCGGGGCTCAAGATCGTGGCGCCGAGTTCGCCGCGCGGCGCCCGGGCGCTGCTCAAGGCCGCGATCCGCGACGCGGACCCGGTGCTCTTCATCGAGCACAAGCTGATCTACGGCGCGCGCGAGCTTGTGCCCGACGCCGAGGAGGTCGCGCCGATCGGCAGGGCGCAGCTGGCGCGCGCGGGCAGCGACGTGACCATCGTCGCCTACGGCCACATGGTGACGCTGGCGAAGCTGGCGGCCGAAGCCCTGGCCGGGGAGGGCGTGAGCGCCGAGGTCCTGGACCTGCGCACGCTGAAGCCGCTCGACGAGGCGGCGATCCTCGAGTCGGTTTCGAAGACCATGCACCTGGTCACCGTCGAGGAGGGCTGGAGTGCCGGCGGGATCGGGGCGGAGGTGGCCGCCCTGGCCGCCGAGAAGGCCATCGGCTACCTCGACGGGCCCATCGTGCGCGTGGGCGCACCGGACTCCCCGATCCCCGCGGCGCGCCCGCTCGAAGACGCGGTGCTGCCCAGCCCGGCGAAGATCGTGGCGGCTGTCAAGCGTTCGCTGGGCGGCTGAAGGCGCCACCGACCGGAAGAATGGAACGGCGGAAGACCGGAATGTTGAGGCCCCCGCGCCCGTCTCTTCTTCCGTTCGTGCTTTTGTTCTCGCATGCTTCCACTCTTCCGGAGCGAAGGAGGTCTTCGTGAAATACGCAAGTCTCGGCCGCACGAACATCGAAGTCTCGGCGATCTGCATGGGCTGCTGGGGTCTGGTAGGCGGCGACTACTGGGGCGAGCAGCAGGACTCGGACAGCATCGCGGCCATTCACGCTGCGCTGGAAGCGGGCGTCAACTTTTTCGACACCGCGGAGGCCTACGGAAACGGGTTCTCGGAGGAGCTTCTCGGCCGGGCCCTGAAGGGCCGGCGCGGGAAGGTGGTCATCGCCTCAAAGGTGTCGGCCGATCACCTCGGGCCGGCGGATGTCCGCTCTGCCTGCGAGGGCAGCCTGCGGCGGCTGGGGACAGATTACCTGGACCTCTACCAGGTCCACTGGCCCAGCCGCACGGTCCCGCTGGCCGACTCGATGGGCGCGCTCGAGGAGCTGCGGCAGCAGGGCAAGGTCCGGGCCGTCGGCGTTTCCAACTTCGGTCCCCGGGACATGGACGACCTGGCGGCCGCCGGGCGCGCCGAGAGCAACCAGCTGCCCTACAGCCTCTTGTGGCGCGCCATCGAGTTCGAGATTGTTCCCAGGTGCATGGAGCTGGAGGTGAGCATCCTCTCCTACAGCTCGCTGATGCAGGGGTTGCTGGCCGGGAAGTTCGCAAAGGTCGAAGACGTGCCCGCGCCGCGCGCGCGCACGAGGCACTTCGACGCGGCCACGCACGAGCAGGCCCGCCACGGCGAGGCCGGTTGCGAAACGGAGACCTTCGCGGCGATCGGCCGCATTCGCGAGATCGCTGAAGAGTGCGGCCAGTCCATGGCCGACGTCTCGATCGCCTGGCTGCTCGCCCAGCCCGGAATGACCTCGGTCATCGCCGGGATGCGCACGCCCGAGCAGGTCAGACGCAACGCGCGGGCCGCGGAGAGCGAGCTTTCTCCCGATATCCTTGACGAACTGACCGCGTCGACCGAGGAGGTCAAGCAGGTGCTCGGCAGCAATGCCGATATGTGGCAGTCCGAGTCGAGGATGAGGTAGGGCGAAGCCCTCGGACGCTTCGGCCCCGTCAGACATTTATGACGGCGGGAAGCGGAGCGGGCAGCAGCGACCGGCCGGAAAGGCCGGGCGCTGCCTTTGCCGCGCCGCTCAAGTTGCTCAGAACTCTTCGCGGGGCGACTCCTGCCGTGGCGCTATGTGCCAAGCCTTGCCGTGCCTGACGGCCCGGCCGCCGGCAGCTCGCGCGAGCTCGCTGGCCAGAACCTCGAGGGTGGCTTTCTTGACGCAAAGGGTGGTGCTGGCGTCTGCGATTGATGGAGCGACGGTAAGCAGGCCTGCAGGAAGCTGGGAGGCGTATTCGGCCAGGGGGCGGTTGACACCGTCCACAGTGATGAGGTAGGACACGCGGTCACCGGTTACTTCGTCTCCTCTGAACAAGTCCACAGTGACTCGCTTTGAGTATGAGGCGCCCAGAGCCTTGCGGAGCGCACCCTCCGTGGCGTCCTTGAGCTTCCGCTCTGCTTTGGCGTAGGCCTTGTACGCGGCCACCGCGCGATCGAGGAGCTCTCGATCTTCGGGCTTGGCCACGTGCTGGGACCAGACACGCGCCAGGGCCGTGTCCCGCGTGACGCGTTGTCGCTCGAGAGAGCGCAGCCTGGTCAGGACGGCCGGCCGCAGACGTTGGACCTCTTCCCGCGAGAGGGGTCCCCTGTAGTGGAGCGGCAGATCCACCATGCCGTAGCCCGGAATCGTGGCCTTTCGCCCGAATGGTGTGTGGATCAGCCGGAACGAGCTGGAACCGTTTATGCGGTTCTCGACAAGCTGGAAGTAGCCCGTGCTGGTTGCCACCAGGTTGAAGAAGTGAGCCTGCTTCGCAGATGACTCCATTCCCACGGTGTCACCGCCGCCGTCGAGGCGGAACTTGAGTGCCAGTTCCACTCCCGGCATCAGCCACGCCAAGCCGCTTACCGCCGCCTCTCCGGCCTGCATTGTGCCACTGCGGCCATCGGCAAGTGAATACCTGAGTTCGCCGGGTTTGGCACCAACGGTGACCGTTACTGGCCCGGGCAGCGCGCTGGGCTGGGAGGTCTTGACCACATCGAAGACGTATCGCCTCCTGGCGCCCTGACCTTCGATCTTGAGCAGTTTGAGCCTAACGGGGACTTTCTTGGCTGCGACGGCCGGGCTCTTGCCCGGTGGTGTCGCAGGCCTGGGCTGGTCGGCGGGCTCCGCGGTCTTCCCGGCAGCGACGCGAGCACGCTTTTTTGGGGGCTCCTCCGACTGCTGCCCGGCAATGGCGGGCAGCATGGCGCCAACCGTGACCAGCACAGCGGTCGTGATCGCCGCCGTTCCCGCTATTGCGCTTAACTCGATTGTCTTTGCCCAGAACATCATCTTGATTGCTCCTTCCGCTATTGCCGCTGAGATGGCGGCCGTCCCGGCCGACGCACCCGCGGCGGCGATTTTCGGGGCGGCCAGTGCGGACGGAAGGAGAGAGAAGCTCGGCGCCGCGCTCGACGCCTCGGCGAGCAGCAGCGAGCCCAGGGCCGCCGCGCCAAGAGTGACGCCGCGCCTCTCAAGCTTGCCGCGCAGCTTCTCGAGACCCCGCGAGCAGCGCCAGGCCACGGTGCCCAGCGGCAGGCGCAGGCGCTCGGCGGCCTGCTGCTGCGTGGCGCCCTCCAGGTAGCAGAGGATTACTACGCGGCGAAAGCGGGCCGGCAGGGCGGAGACGGCATCGTCGACGTGTCTGGCGACAATCTCCTGCTCGGCGCTGGGAATCGCTGCCGGTGACGCGGACGCTTTCTTCATGTCGGCGGCCTCCTTCTCGTGGTGCCGGCGGCGCTTTCGCTCGCGGATTGACGAGCGGGTGACGAAGCCGCAGGCGCGGTACAGCCAGGGGCCGAGCTCGCTGCGTCCAGACAGCGCCGCGGCCTTTCTGGCGAGAAGGACGAAGACAGCCTGGAAGGCATCCTCCGCTTCGGGACCCAGGCGGCGTCTGCAGGTCGCCTCGACCATCGGGCCGTGGCGGCGCACCAGCTCGGCAAAGGCCTCCTGAGAGTCCCGCTTCGCGTAAGCTGTGAGCAGTTGGCCGTCGGTCTTCACCGCAGTTCCCTCCGTCCGCGATTCTATGACCGGGAAGGGCAGGGCACTTGGAAAATTCCGGTGGAGCCATGCGCCTGGAGCGAAGAATCCGCGCAAGTGGCCACATCATGATTCTCATGCCGGGAAGTGAGCGATATTAATAATATCAATGCGCACATTGACAATCGGGATTGTATCGGCTATATTGCCTCCGGATTGACGATGGAGGCGCCAAGATGGCTGAGTGGAACGAACTGACGAAGCTGACCCAGGGGAGGGCGGTGGTGGTAGAGCGGGTGAGGCTGGCTGACTCGGGAATTACCGTAGAGGGCCAGTTTGAGCCGCCGCCACTGGCGGCTCTCTCCGGAGAGGATCAGGTCTTCGTAGCCGCCTTTGTCCGGGCGCACGGCTCCATCAAGGAGATGGAGCGGCTCTTCGGAGTCAGCTACCCTACGATCAAGAATCGACTGAACCGGATCGGTGACGCGCTGAGTTTCGTGGCCGCGGAGGTCAGGCCGCCAGCGAGCAAGAAGGACGTGTTGAATCGGCTGGCGAGCGGGGATCTCTCCGTTGAGCAGGCCGTGGAGGAGTTGAAGAAATGAGTGCAGGGGCAGCGCCCGTGGTTGTGGTGGACCAGGACCTGAAGACCGAAGAGAGAAGGGGGATCCCGGAGATGTCCGAGGAGAGAAAGCAGATTCTCGAGATGCTTGCCGAGGGCAAGATCAGTGTGGACGAGGCAGAGCGACTTATTTCCGCGCTGGGAGTGGACGCCCCTGCTGCAGAGGCTGAGGCCGGAGGAGAGGAGATTCGCCGCAAGGTGACCAGGAAGAAGCGGTACATGCGCGTTATGGTCAACGACGGTGACGAGAACGTCAACATCCGGGTTCCGCTCAAGCTGATAGGGGCCGGGATGAAGCTCAAGGCGCTGTTGCCCAAGAAAGCCCAGGATAAGATCAACGCCAAGCTGGGCGAGAAGGGCATTGACCTCGGCAAGCTCAAGGGCGAGGACGCCGAGGAACTTCTCGAGAGCCTTGAGGAACTGGACATCAAGGTCAACGGCGGCGACGGCGAGAACGTGAAGATCTTCTGCGAGTAGGGGAAGGACCACTCGTAATCGTCCTCAGCCTCAGCGAGTGAGCTCCGCGAGCGAGCGGTCGTCGTCCTCGAGCTTGGGGCTTCGGAGCCCCGGCTTCGGGGCGCGCGGTTAGAGGACGAGGACGAGGACGAGGACGAGAACGATTGGGTCTAGTAGACCCCGTACTCCAACGCCGCTTCGAACATCGCCACCACGTTCTCCGGCGGGGTGTCGCCCTGGATGTTGTGGCTGGGGGCGAGGATGAAGCCGCCACCGGGCGCAAGGATGTCCAGCACCCGCTTGACTTCGTCGCGGATCTGGGCCGGAGTTGACCGTGGCAGCACCGTCTGCACGTCGATGGCCCCGTGGAAGGTAAGCGTCGAGCCGAACTCCTTCTTGAGGGTTGCCAGGTCCATCTCCGCGGCGGAGTGCTGCACAGGGTTCAGGATCTCCACGCCGGCTGCTATCATGTCCTCCAGCAGGCGGTAGACCGACCCGCAGCTGTGGTGGAAGATCTTCGCCGAGGTGTGCGCCCTTATGGCCGCGTGGTAGCGCCGCTGGTAGGGAACCACCATCTCGCGGTACATCTGCGGCGAGAAGAACGGTCCGTTCTGGGTTCCGAAGTCGTCACCGAGTTGGACCATCTCCGCCGCGTCGCCCAACCGCGAATAACAGTTGGCCGCGAACTGCTCCTGGAGCCGGGTGATTCTCTCGAAGAGCGCGTGGACGAAACCTGGATCCATCGCCATGTTCATGAGCATGCGGTCGAAGCCGCACAGCCAGCACGAGAGCTCGAACACGCCATTGATGTCCGGCTGTGCGCTGACGGCGAAGCCGCGTTCGTGGATGGCATCGGCCTCGGCGCGGACACGGTGGTAACGACCCTCGCCGCCGGCGTCGGGCCAGGGAAACGAATCGAGCGCGGTCGCGTCGGCGTCCTTGAGCGGGAAGTCCACGATCTGGTCGTCCTCGTTCTCGTACACGCGGGTAATGCCCCACTCGTCCGTGACCGAGGAGTCGGGGTTGGTCCTCTTCGCCGCGTAATCCGGAGTGCGCGGGGTTACTCGTCGGAAGTCGGCCTCGAAATGCCGCTGGATTTCGCTGCCCGGTTCCAGGACACCCTCGTCCCGGTCCTTGAGGCCGAGGTGCATGGCGAGGCGCCTGCGGGCGCTGGGCTTGATGCCGCTGAGCCATCCGCCGAAGTCTATCGGCACGCGGTCGGGCTCGCGGTGGTCAAGTGCGAGCCGGACCCGGTCCAGCGAGTTCACTTCTTGCCCCGGGGCGTGCGGGCGGCCAGCGCGCGGCGCGACGACAGGCGCGCGGAGAGCTCTTCGCGGATCCCGGCGGGGAGCTTCTCGGAGTCGGCCAGTTGCGAGAGGGACTCGTAGACGCCGGGCACGCCGTCGTTGAGGCCATCGTAGAGCTCCTCGACGATGCGATGCCGCAGCCTGGCCGTGCGCCGGGTGGAGGTGTCGATGTCTCTGCGGCTCACGATGCGCGCAAGGGACCAGAGCACGTGCTCGCGGTCCTCCTCCGGGAAGCGCCCGCGGTGGTCGCGCATTCCCAGCAGGGCCAGCGCCGCCGAGGCCGCCGGCGATCCCAGATTGTCGTCGGGCCGCTCGGCGGCGAGGATCGCGGCAATCGCGCGCATGGCGGGGGGGTCGGCCAGGCGCAGGCCCAGGGCGCGGATCACTTCCAGCTTTTCGGCGGGTGCCGCGGACTGGTGCGAAGCAAGGTCGCGCAGCCCCTCGATCATGGTGGTGGCCGCCGCCGGTCCCCAGATGCGCCGACCGCTTACCAGGTCCTTCCAGCGGTTGATGAGCGCCGTCAGTACCCGGGAGCAAAGCGGGGTGGTCGCCCGGGGTGCCAGGGCCACGCGGGTCAGTCCCCGGACCACAGCGGGCATGGTCTCGACGAAGTCGGAAGCATCGCTGGAAAGCTCGAGCGTTCTCTCTGTTCCGGCGCGCACTTCGGTGACTTCCCCCAGGCTGTCCGGCTCCGGCGCGGTCAGCCTGGCCAGCAAACCCCTGGTGGCCTCCTCGAGCATCTCCTCTGAAGCGCAGCGGCCGGAGGCCACCCAGGAAAGGGTTTCCAGGCGGCTGGCCTCGGACATCTCCAGGGACTCGGCGCGGTGCCAGACGGTTTCGAGTGCGGCGCGGTCCTCTTCGATCGCAGCGGCAAGTTTGCCGAGTGCCACGCCCAGCGTGCCCCGGTCCGGGAAGTCGGACGCCGACGTGCGCAGCAGGCGCCGGGCGGTTTCGCGCAGTTCCTCCTGCGCGGCAGCGTCCGCCTCTTTATCGTTCATTGCCAGCCGGCCCATTTCACCGATGATCCGACAGGCGCGGATGCGATCCTCGGGCGGCCAGCTGGGCTCCATGCGCTCGAGCAGGACCGGCAGGGCCGGCATGCCCATGCGCGCCAGGGCGAGCTCGGCAAGTTCGATGTCGGGGCGGAAGACCAGGTCCGAGAAGTTCTCGAGGTAAGCGGCCGCCAGCCTGGCGCGCAAGGCTGGCGAGAGCCGCGGGTCGCACGGCAGGAGCGTTTCGAAGACTCCCAGGCGCAGATCCTTGCTGGCGCTTTGGAGGCATCCCAGAAATGCCTCGCCGATGCGCTCGACGATCTCCGGAGACACCTGCCGATAGCGGCTGAGATCGGCGAGCAGGCGCAGGAAATAGCGTTGGGCGGCAGCGTTGCCGGCAGCGAAGTGGCGCAGCACCGCGTCGGCGGCCAGATCACAGTCCATGCGGAAGAGCTCGCCCCCGAGGGTCTGTCGGTCGGCGGGGGACTGCGCGCCGCTGGCGAACTCGGCCGCGAGCATCTCGCAGGCATCGGCCTGGGGCTCCTGTTTGGCGGTTTCCCTTGCGGTGCTGGCGAGTTCCGAGATCAGCAGGGCCCGCACTCGGGAGTTCTGAGTCTTCTCGACTTCGCCGCGGACCAAGCGGGTGAACTCCTCGGGTGCGGACGTGCGCAGAGCGGCCAGCAGTTCGAGCGCTCCGCTGACGGTCGCGTCGTAGTCGGCCACAAGCAGTTCAACCAGTCTGCGCAGAACCTCGGCCATGCGCCCCGGGAAGGCGGCGAGCACAGATGATGCCCCGGCCAGCGAGGAGAGCACGTGGCCCCGTATGGGTACAGAGACCTCGGTGGTCAGTGCGGCCGTGAGCGCCACCACCGCCGAGACAACCGCCAGGTCGGCCCCGTCGGTTGTCGGCTTGCGCGCCGCCAGCGCTTTGCCCAGACGGTCGATGGCCAGTCGCTTCTCGGCGTCCCCGCCGGTTGCCAGAGAGGTCAGCGCCTCGGAGACCTCGGGCGCAAGACCAACGCCGGCCAGCAGGCGGGCAGCCTCGGCGCGCACCTGGGGGTCGAGGCCCGCGAGGGCCCGGACGAAGACCTCGCCCTTTTCCGACGGGGCGATCGGCGCGTAGGCCAACTGGCGCATGGCGCTGACGGCCTCGTCGGCGCGGGCGCTGGTGAGTGAAATCAGCTTGAGGCGCTCGACCTCTGCGGGAGAGAATATCTCGGCGCGGGCTGAGGCATCGCCGGAAGCTGCCGGTGCGAGCGTGCCGCTTCTGGCAAGCTCCGCGAGAGACTTCTCCCCGGATTCCCGCGCGGATCCCCAGGCACCGTCGGCCTCGACCTCCTCTTCGAGTGCCACCACGCGACCCGGATCGGAGTCAACCACCACCAGGGCGTCTTCGACACCGGCCTCGGAGGCCAGCTCGGCGAGGGCCGCAGTGTCGAGTTCCCCGGCGGATTCCATGAGCCGGGCGGAGAGAATGAAACGCTCAAGCGGCGAGCCCTTGCCGGCCGATTCCAGGACCGCTTCCGTGAACGTCAGTCCGCGGGAGATGAGGGCTCCCAAGCGGGCAACCAGTCGCTTGGTGAGTCTCATGGCGGTCAGGATCGACTTGTCCGTAACGCCTTCAATCATGGCTGGATTCTACAGACAGGCGGCCGCGTCCGCCAGCGTTTTCATGCACTGCCCTCAAGAGGCGAGCCAGGCTCGGGGGCGCAGTCCAAATTCCTCGCGGACCAGGGGCCGTCACCTCGGTTCCGGGGCGCGGACGAAGCAGGCTCCTACCGGGAACGGGCCAAACGGGATTCTGCGCGGCTGCGCCGACGAGCTTCAGCCTATCCGCCAGTAAAGAATGCTATTTGCGAGGAAGGCATGCGTGGTGCCGAGAGTTCCTGGTTGGCCCGTTCACCGGGAGGCTTCGTTGGATGCTCATAGTCCGCTAGTTGAAATGACAGAGTTGACAAGCTTTCGTTGCGGACTAGCATCAAGCAACGGGTTAATGGCAACTGTGGCGTCAGCCGCGAAAGCATCATGACGGGCGGGATCAGGGTTGCTGCTGTAGTGCACCTATTCTAGACGGAGGAGACACCATGGCTGTAAACGGGACGAGCAGCGGGGCAAGAGGGGACAAACCGGAGCGGGGGTTCTTCATACCGGGAAGGCAGCGAGGGCAGCGCATCGGAGTTTTCGTCGACGTCCAGAACATGTTCTACTCGGCGAAGCACCTCTACCAGGCAAAGATCAACTACAGGCGGCTTCTTGACGACCTTTCGGGCGGCAGGCAGCTGGTGCGGGCGGTGGCCTACCTGGTGACCAAGCCCGAAGTCGACCAGACCGCGTTCGTGGACGCTTTGACGCGGCTGGGTTACGAGGTGCAGATAAAGTATCTCAAGATTCGGCCGGACGGTAGCGCCAAGGGTGACTGGGCGATGGAGATGAGTCTGGACATTATGTCCATGGCACCGCGACTGGACGGCGTGGTCCTGGTCACTGGTGACGGCGACTACGTGCCGCTGGTCGAACGCCTGAAGGTGATCGGGGTTCGCACCGAGGTGGTCGGGTTCCCCCAGAACACGGCGACCGAACTGATGAACTCGGCGCACGCCTTCGCGGCGATCGACGAGGGCATGCTTTTCAAGGAGCGCAAGTTCGAGGCGGAAGCCGCGGCGGCGGCACAGTCCGGTGGCGGCAACGGTGGTGGCTTGGGAGGCAGCCGACGGGCGGCCAGCGACAGCATCGCCGAGCGATTCGCCAGCGGGGAAGAGGGCTCCCAGCACATGGGTGTCTGGTCCGAGGACGAAAACGGCGGTGCGGAGGAAGAGGACGCCAAGGCCGAGAGACTCGCCGCCAAGCTCTGGGAGAAGCAGCACAAGGACAAGGGCTAGCAGGTCGCCCGACGCGGCCTGGCGGCCCGCAGGCATTGCCCTGCGAACAGGCCAGCATCAGCGGCGTGCCGCCACCGGCGGCGCGCCGCATCATTTCGAGCAGGTTGGAGGGCAGGCGACGGCGGCCACCGCGGTCAAGTCAGCGGCGGGGGCGGCGCGCTCGCGGCCGGAGCTCGTGGTCCTCAGGGGCGGGGCAGTCCGTTGTCGAGCAGGTGTGCGGCTTGCGGGTTTCGCCGTCGGATCTCGTCGATTTCCCGAAGCACAACCTTCAACGCGATGACAATACGTTTGAACCTGTTGGCGTCCACAGTCTTCTCCCTGCCTGGTGCCTTTCGCAATCCCTAGCGCATCTGTGTATCGGCCGGGTGATCGCGAATCGTTAGCCATCTAGGCGGTTGCGAGCATCCCTTTCAGACAAAGTGGTGCTGGGCAGCGGGGTGTCCGATAAACGCGAGGGCGAATGTCAGCGACGGGCTGAAGAGTCGAGTATCCCGGCGGCGGACTCTGCCAGTGCTTCAGGGGTCAACCCTTCCATGGCCAGAGGCTCTATGGGGCCCAGGGGAGCCCAGACCTCGGGGTCGGTGGGCCCGAATACGGCGATGCCCTCTGCGCCCGCCCAGGCGGCGAGATGGCTGAGCCCTGAGTCGTTTCCGAGATAGAGATCGCAGGCTGCCAGCGCGGAGGCCAGGTCCGGAATCGACCAGCATTCCGATACCGTGCAATCGATGTCGCGGAAGGCCGCGCGGACCTCGGGTCGTTCGATTTCGGCAGGTCCCAGCACCAGCATTGTGTGGATCCGGTGCTCCCGGGCCAGAAGCCGGCAGGTCTGCGCGAACCGCCTGGCGGGCCAGCACTTCTCCAGAGAACCTGAGCCGGGGGCGACCGCCAGGCGCAGATCGTTCCCGGTTCCCCAGGCCGCTTCGTCGGGAGACAGATCGAGGGGCGGGAGGGACGCTCCCTCGGGCGTACTGAAGTCCCGGGCTGAGGGGGCCGCTCCCCCGGTCTCGAGAGGCTCGAGCTGGAGGTCAACTCCGAGCGCTTCCGAGGTGCGCTGCAGGAGCTGTTCGGCGACGTGCCCGCGACCGGCCTGCGGCCAGGTGTCGACCGAGACGGCGGTGGGCACGCCTGCTCTGCGGGCCCGCTCGGCGATCTCGCCGGCTCCGGCGGCACCAAAGGCGACCAGGGCACCTACGTCCTCGAATACCCGCTTGCGCCCGAGGGCTTCCACGAAGAGGGCGCTGAGCTCGGGCGATTCGTAGCTGCGCGTGGAGGAGAAGATCCCGGAAAGCTCGCCCACCCGGCGGCCGGGGGGTGATGAGGCCAGGACCGGCGCGAGTCCCGCGAGTTCGCGGGCTATGAGCGAGAAGGCCGGTAGGCTGACGATGGCGTCGCCCAGTGCGCCGGGTCGCAGGACCAGGCACTTCGTCCTGGCGTTCACCGCGGCCTACTTGGCATGGGTTAGGGCCAGGCGGATGAGATCGGTGACCTCGGCTCCTGACCCCAGCTCGGAACTGGCGCGGGCCACCGCGCGCTCGGCGTCGGCAGGCCGATAGCCGAGGGCCACCAGTGCGTGGGCGGCGAGTTCCGCTGGCGGACCGGCGGCGGGGGCGGGAGGCGCCGTGCCGGCAGCGGCCGCGGTGGTTCCGAAGGCCTCGACCTTGTCGCGCAGTTCGAGGATGATGCGCTCTGCCTTCTTGGTGCCGAGTCCCTTGACGCGTTTGAGAGCGGCCACGTCGCCGTTGCGCACCGCCTCGGCCAGTTCCCCGGGGGGCATGGCCGAGAGCACCGAAAGGGCCAGGTTGAGCCCGACCCCGTTGACGGATATCAGAACGGCGAAGACCTGCCGCTCGGTCTCGTCGGCGAAGCCGACCAGCTCGTGGGCGTCCTCGCGTACCAGCAGCCTTGCGAAGAGCATCACCTCCCCGCCGGGCTCCGGGAGCCGCTCGAAGGTCGCCAGGGAGATGCGCAGGTCGTAGCCCACCCCGCCGGCCTCGAGCACGGCGCGGCTGGGCGTCTTGCTCGCAAGCGTTCCACGGAAGTAGTCGTACACCGGTCCGTATCTCCGTTTCTGCGGAGCGAGGTCGACGTGCCGGCGGCCGCCGGAACCTACTTGTCGGCCTTGAGGCTCAGGTTGGACTCGGTCAGCTTGGCGCGAAGCTCACGCAGCGAGGTCTGCCCGAAGTTCTTGACGCTGAGCAGCTCCTTCTCCGAATGGGCCACCAGGTCCCCGATGGTCACGATGCCCAGGCGCTGCATGCAGCTGCGCCCGCGGACCGAGAGACCGAGTTCGGCGATCGGCCGGTTGAGGACCGGGTTGTCGCTGGCCGGGCCCAGGCGCGCGCGCTGGCGGCGCCGGCGCTCCTCGTCGCGGCCCATGCCCAGGTAGAGCGCCTTGGAGGCCAGCAGATCCTTGATTTCCTGGAGGCTGGTCTCGCCGAAGTTCTTGTGGGCCAGCAGGTCTTCCTCGGTGTGCCTGATGAGGTCCCCGAGGCTCTTGACGCCCAGGCGAGCCAGGCAGTTGCGACTGCGCACCGAGAGCTCGAAGTCGTTGAGCGGCGTACGCAGCAGCATTTCGATGCGTTCCTGCTCCTTCTCCTGGGCCTCGTCGTAGAACATCTCGGTCGAGGCCACCGCGTCGGAGAGATACAGCCGCACGCGTTCGTTGGTGGGCTGGAGCTTGAGCGCCAGCTCGAAGCAGGAGATGGCCTCCTCGAAGCGACCGTTCTCGTCGTGGAGCAGGCCGAGATTGGTGAGCGCGTTGGCGTGCAGGCTGCTCTCGCCGGCCACGCGCTTGTAGCGCTCGGAGGCCTCGTCGTCGAGGCCGCGGAGGTCCAGGATCCAGGCGCTGCGGAAGTTGGCGCCGGGATGCTCGGGGTCTCCGGTGAGAGCCGCTTCGTAGAGATCGAGAGCCTTCTCCTGGTCGCCCTCGCGCTCGGCCAGCAGACCCTGAAGGTAGAGCACCTCGGGGGCCTCGGCGGCCTTGCGGGCCGCTTCTTCGGCGACCTGGGCGGCGTCTTCGGTGCGGCCGAGTTGCAGGAGGCACTCTGCGCGACTGGCCAGGTCAACGGCGGGGACGCCGGAGACCGTGGCGGACTGCTTGAAGATGTCGGCGGCCTCTTTGATGTTGCCGCGTTCGCGTCTGATGAGCCCGACGAGGAAACAGGCCAGAGCCGCCTGGCGGCGGTGATTGAGAAGCTTCTCGGCTTCTTCGTCGTCCCCCATTGCCCAGACGAAGGCGCCGCGGCGCACGGCGGAATCTTCCTGAGGCAGGTGGGGGGCAAGATCACGGTCAAAGCTGGCCATCAGGTCGCGCAGCTCCGTGCGGGCCTCGGGATTGACGCTGATGTGCCTTCGGAGCCGCAGGGCCTGGCGCGCACCGAACTCAGCGGCGGCAAGACGCTCAAGTAGGGGAGTATCTGGATTGCTCATTATCGCTCGAAACCTCCTGACGGGCCGAGAAAAGTCCTAAAGGACCTACGTGCAAGGCCAATTTTACCTAGGCACAGAACGTAAGTCAAGCCAAGAAAACACTTGGGCACCCCACACCCAATATCAGGGACATAATACCTATTGCCCGCACAGACCCCTGTCCCCGGGTCTCGGGACGGGGCGCCTCTATCCGTCCGGGGATCCGGTCTGGCACCAGCCGGGTGTTGGGGGCGTTCCGGCTGTGTGACTTACCGGCGTCGAAGTCGACCGGGAGGGCGCGGCGAGGGCTCCGGGGAGGGGGGGGCGTCGGAGGCGCAGGATTTCGCGAGGGGATGCCACTGAAGCGTAGGTCGACCGGGCCGTCCGGGACGGCGCAGGGCGGTTGGCGCGGGCGCGCATAAACGTCCCGCGCTCAAACCGTCAAGTGCAAAAACGAGGTGAGATGGCGCGCACTAGTGCAGTCCTTCCGGGGGGCGGAAAATGCCTTGACAGCCTTTCGCCGTTTCGATAGGTTTTGGCCATTGATTGATAGGGCCATGCTCCTCCGGGCGCCCGTCGCGGCCTGTGCGTACAGGCTGGCCGGTCACGCCGGCGCACAAGGTGCGTCCATGGAGTGAGGAGCAGCGTCAGGGGACGGGGGAACCATGTTTGGAGCCACTGTAGCCTGGGGCCTGGACATCGGATCGTCCACGATCAAGGCTGTCAAGCTGCACAAGACCGCCGCGGGCGTCGAGGTGCTGGACTTCGACGTTATCGAAATCGAGCACAGCGACGACGAGTCCACCCGGGACATGCGCAACGGAGCCGCAATCGCGGAGCTGGTCAGGCGCAAGAAATTCGGCAAGACGCCGGTGGTTGTCTCGGTGGCCGGGAACCAGGTCTTCTTCCGGCCGTTCAATCTGCCGGCGGTAGGCGAGCGCAAGGTCCCGGAGATCGTACGCTACGAGGCGAGGCAGCAGGTGCCCTTTCCGCTGGAGGAGGTGGTCTGGGACTACCGCGTGGCGCAGAGCGGCGGACCGGAGCTCTCGGTCAGCCTGGTTGCCATCCGCAAGGAGATAATCGATCGGCTGCTGGGCACCTTGCGCGAGCACGAGCTCAACGTGGTGGGGCTGGCGCCCAGCCCGGTGGCGGTACTCAACTACGTGCAGTACGACGTGCAGCCCATGGAGACCTGCCTGATCCTCGACGCCGGGGCGAAGGTCAGCGACTTCGTGGTTCTCAACGAGGGCAGCTTCTGGTTCCGGCCGCTGCCGGTGGCCGGTGACGATCTCACCCACGTCTTCGAGCAGAAGTTCCGCATGCCCTTCCCGGAAGCCGAGAACCTCAAGACCAAGCTTGCCGAAAGCAAGCAGTACGAGAAGATGTTCCAGGTAATCGAGCCCACTCTGCGGAGCCTTGCGGGTGAGATCCAGCGTACCAGCGGGTACTACCTCTCGCTGCAGCGCAACGCGCGCATAAACCGGATTTTCGGGCTGGGACACACCTTCCGCCTCCCGGGCATGGCCGACTTCGTCAGCCAGAACATCGAGATGGAACTCGAGCTGATCAACGCGCCGCAGCGCGTAGCCGTTTCGAGCGCAATCGACACCACCTGGTTCGCCGAGGAGTTCCCGGGCATGGGGCCGGCGCTCGGGCTGGCCTTGCAGGGGTTGGGGCTGGCGCAGGTGGAGATGAGCCTGTTGCCGCAGTCGCTGATCAACGAGCGCCGTGCGGCGGCGCGCCGCAAGTATTTCGGCGCGGTTGCCGCGGCGGTATGGCTGCTGGTTGCCAGCCAGTTCATCGACGCCAAGCTGCAGACCCACGGCCTGGCCGGTGAGAACGGTCGCAACGACACCATGACCAAGGTGCTCAGCGAGCTGGCCGAAGATCAGGAGGACGTGGCCGAAGCCGGCAAGCTCATACCGGAGCGAAAGAAACAGCTGGAGCGCTGGAGCCGCATGGGCTCGGAGCGGGGGCTCTACAGCGAGGTGCTCAGCCACATCCTCAAGAAGGTGGACGAGCACAATGCCGCCCTGAAGAAGGTCGGGGAGGCGCCACCCGCGGGTGAGATCGTGCTCGGTGCGCTGCACGTAACCCGGGGCAGCCTGCTGCACAACGCCGAGGTTGCTCCGGTGGTGCGAAACGACAGCAAGCTCAACAACAGCGCCAACAGGAAATACATAGACGGCCGCGATCGCAAGCATTACGTGGTGGCCAAGTTCGAGTGTCGGGGCAGCAAGGGCCTGGACGGTGCGGACCGGCCGCCGCGGCAGGAGTTCATGCTCGACTTCGAGAAGTCGCTGCATGAGGTTCCGGTTTTCGGGAACCTGCTGCCTGTGGAGAAGGGCAAACCCAACGTGTGGCTCATCCAGGGTTACGGCCCCAAGTACCTGTCGCACTTCACCGAGAAGTGGCGCAAGGGGGAACGCCCGGACATGGCCCGGGGGCAGAACGCCCTGGTGTTCTGGGCGCTGTGCCTCTACGAGCCGCGCGGTGGCGAGGAAGACTCGCCGGGTTCCGGGGACACCGAGGAATAGAGGGGAGCGGGCTTAGGATGTCAAGGAAGGACCAGATATTCTGGGGCATCTGGGCGGCCGTGATCCTCGGCGCCGGTGCCGCCTACTATCTGTTCGTGGACGGCATGCGGAGCGAAAACGAGCTGCTGATCGAGAAGAAGGTGCAGCTGGCCTCCCGGTTCATGCGGATCGGCAAGAAGAAGCGCAGGAGCTACCGCTACGACGGGCCCGACAAGGATTTCGCCAAGAAGCTCAGGACCCTCGACGGCAAGCTCAAGGGCCTCTACCCGCTGACGGCGAATCTGGGCAAGGTTCCCAACGACAATCTGGTAAGAGCCAGACGCGAAGAGGACGGGAAGCTGAGCGCCGCGCGCAAGGCGTTCGTGGCGGTCCTGACCGATCCGAAGACCGGCCGGAGCTTCAAGGTCGACACCGCCAAGGACTTCACTCCCAAACCACCTGCACTGCAACGGGATCCGACCATGGCGCTCTTCCGCCAGTGGGTGCAGCACCAGCAGGAGAAGACCGACCGGGCTTTCAAGAAGGCCGGGAAGGGCATCCAGGTCACGTTCCGTGAAGCCAAGCTGCTTGACCCCGCCAGCAAGGGCGTACGCTGGCTGGACGACGGGCGGGTTAACGGGTACATCGAGTCAGCCGAAGACCGGAACAAGGTTCTCTATCGCCTGCTTCTCAGGCGCAAGATCCTGATGGCTATCGCCCGTAGCCAGGCGGTGGTTTGGCGGCGCAAGCCACGTGCCGACGGGCGCAAGGACCAGCCGGTTCGCGAGCCGCGCAGGGTCGGGCGGATTATCGGCCTGCGCTTCGTCGACGAACCCGGCAAGAGCAGTTCCGCACGGCCTTATGTGGCTAATAGGATTGAGCTTACGGTAAGCTGCCACTTGGCGGTCGTCCCCGCACTTCTGCGCGAGCTCGAATCCATCGGCTCACGCGTGATCCCCGGCAAGGGCGGACTTGAGCAGGAAAGGCCCTTCGCCTTCTGGGTGGACGAACTCAGGGTGAAGCGGCCGAGGAATTGGCCCGAAACCAGCGGAAGTGGTGAAATCAACACTGAACGACTGGCCGAGTACGGGCGTTACCTTGAATGGCCGGTTACGGCGTTCATCTCGGGAACCGTGCCGGAGTTCAAGGAGTCGCTGGATCCCGAGCCGCGAGACAAGGCGAAGAAGAGGAAGAAGAAATAGCGATGACTGCGAGGGTGGCCTGATGAACGGAGCGAAGGAACACCTCGACAAGATCCTTGCCGTTGTGGTGATCGTTGCCTGCCTGGGCTGGGTTGCCAAGACCCACCTGGAGGTCAAGGAAGAGGAGGTTACCAACGCCCAGATAGACGCCGTTCTCACCGGACTTGAGAAAGCCCGCGAGAACCCGGTCAAGAGCGCCCCGGTGGAGAAGTACGCCGAAAGGTTCAAGGCCAACATGGCCATGGTGGAGGCGCCGATCGACTCCGAGTTGGTGTCCTGGAAGTTCTACCCCATGCCGGACAGCGGCCCGGTGCCCCCCGAGAAGTGGGAACTGGAAGCCGTTTTCGCCAACGCGGCGGCTGCGGAGAAGGGCGCCACGAGGCTCAGGAACGACGGCGTCAAGCGCATCAAGGCACTGGGGCGCAGGCTGCGGCTGGAGGGGTTCGTCAGCAAGGTGGACCCGATCATCGATCTGCTTCGCAGGAAGTGCCTGGCCGCCGGAGCGGCGAGCACCGAAGTGGTTGAGAAGGGCGTTGTGCTTGGAGTCGGATATGCTGCGCTGGGGGCACCGAGCATCTCGGTCGCCGGCGTGATGGTTGGCAAGGCGGTTCTGAAGGGAACTCTGGGTTCTGACGGCGACCGTTTCTGCGAGCGCACGCTGGTCCGGGTCTGGCGGAAGAAGGCCAGCGCCGCCGAGTGGCCTGAGAAGCCGTTGGTCGCGGTAACATCGGTCGGAGACAAGGTCACGGTTGCCCCGCCTGGCGCGGCCAGCCTGACCGCAGACACGTTCGAGATTACCGAGACCAAGCTCCCTGCGCGCGAGGCCTTTGAGTATCGCGTTCGCAAGGTGGCCTGTTTCCTCAGGGAGGTGCGGGAGGGCGAGACCACCGTGGAGGTTCTCCCTCCGAAGAAGGATACCGGGGTGAGCCGGGCTCCCAGGCTGGACCCCCTGCTGGGCAAGCAGAAGGTGGCCTACGCCACGGGCTTCAGCCCCACGGTCAAGGTGGAGACGCCCGGCGAGGTCCAGATTCAGTACGCGGGGTCCGGCGGCTTCCGCCTGCGCCGCAAGGTTCCGGGGCTTGGCCAGCCGGTTGCGACCTACCGCATGTTCAGGCCCGGCCAGCGCGTGAGGTTCCACAAGGACAAGCGCGTCAAGGTGGGCAACAGGAGCGTGCTCAAGCGTTTTCACATCGATGCGGAAGTCAACCTGGTGGCGCTGATAACCGAGAAGCGCCGGCTGCCGATCAGGAAGTTCGTCTTCGAGAAGGACCCTGAGACGGGGGCGACGGTGCAGAGGGTCAAGATGGTCCCCGGGCCGGAGGTCGAGGTACCGGTGGCGGTCATAGAGGACGTGCGCAGCGGCAAGAAACACAAGCTCGACAAGGCCCGCGGGCGGGATTCAGGGTGGTGGCCCGAAAACGTGGTGATGCAGCCAGGGCGGCCCGAACAGCCGAAGGGCGGAACGAATACGCCGGGTTCCGGCGGGCGGCGAGACGCCAGCGGGTCGCGCCGCGCACCGGTGGGAACCGGCGCAGCAAAGCGGGGTCCGAAGGCAGCGGAGCCGGCGAACTCCACGTCCGGGGGGGGCGGCAGGCCCAAGGGTACGCGGACCGAGCCCAGGACGCCCAAAGCGGTATCGGGCGGAACTCCGAGCAGCAGCTCGGAGCCCGATGATCCGGTGGCGTCTGCGCCCCAAGATTCCGGCGTGGTCGAGGATCCGGGGAAGGCTCCGGTAGTTACCGACGTGGGGGATCCGGATCAGGCGGCCGCCTTCAAGGAGTGGAGCAAGAGGAAGCAGGCCTACGACGCGTACCTCAAGAAGAAGAGGGAGTCGGAAGGCAAGTGAGGGTTTTCGCCTAAGTCTGGCGTGTTCAGGGGCGTCGAAGAAGATGTAGGGGTGTGGCGGCGGGGATGAGGGCATAAGTCATTGATTAACGAAGAGCAACATCACGTGAGCAAGAGGCAGAATAGGGTTCTGTCCTCGGGCTTCGCGAAAGGAGTTTCCAACATGAAGGGTCGGCTTAGCATTTTGCTGGTTCTGGGGGTGCTGGCGGTAGCCTGGGGCTGCAAGAAGGGCGCCAAGAAGGAAGCAGAGGCGCCCGGGAAGGCCACGGCGGCTGATGCCGCGGCTGACGAGCTCCTGGCCGAGATTTCCGGAGAGGCGCCCAAGAAGACGCCTCCCAAGGTGGCCAAGACAGAACCGAAGACGGAGCCCGAAAAGGAACCTCCGAAGACCGCCAGGGCCGAGCCGTCCCGGCCGGAGCCCGAAAAGCAACCGCCCAAGGTTGCCAAGGCCAAGCCGGCCAAGCCGGCGGAGCCGGTCAAGCCGGTCGCGGGCTCCAGCTCCAGCGAGTTGGAGCGGCTCTTCGCCGAGATGGAGAAGAAGGAAGGAATCGACCCCAAGGCGGCCACCAAGGCCGAGGCGCTCTTCCTCGCCGGCAAGAAGCTCTACGACGAGGTCCGCTACGAGGACGCCCTGCGCAAGTTCAACGAGGCGCTGCGGATCTACCCGCGGCACCGCGGGGCGGCGCAGTACGCCGCGAAGACCCGCGCGATCCTCAACGTGGGGCTGGACCCCATGCGCAAGGCGCTGGAGCAGTTGGAGCGCGCCGAGCGAGTTCGCGTTCAGGAGGCGCTGGCCCGCGTCCAGAGCGTTGTGGATGCCGGCAACCGCGCGCGCGTCGAGGCCAACCGTTCGCATCCCGGCGACGCCAACAAGCCCGCGGACGAGGTGCTGAGCCGCAAGCGCAAGTCGGCCGAGGAAGCCGTGGCGCACTACGACCGCGCGCTGGAGATCATCCGCTGGTTGCCGTACCAGGTTGACCTCACGGCTATGCGGCGCCGGGTGCAAGCGGCCAGGAGCGAGACCCAGGCGATCATCAAGGGCCTGGACGATCAGCTGGCCTCCTACCGCCGCGATCAGGCCGAGAAGGCGCGGCTGGCGGGCAGGGCCCGCGAGGAGCTCTTCTTCTACCGCAAGCTCAAGGCCATGCTCGACCGCGCCAGATTCGACCTCAAGCGCGGCGAGTTCGTGGAGTGCGAGGCCATCTGCGATCAGGTTCTCCGCCTGGATCCCAAGAACGGCGACGCCAGGAAGCTGCGCGCCAGGGCCCGTGCGAAGCGTCACCGCAGCAACGAGGCCCAGACCTATCTCGACGGTATCATCGAGCGCAAGGGAACGATGCAGCACGTCGAGGACGCGACGGTTCCCTTCTCGAAGGTGCTGGTATATCCCAGCAACTGGCAGAAGGTAATGTTGCGGAACGAATCCCTTGGAATGAGCTCGGACGCCGAGCCCGAGTGGAAGAGCGACATCCGTCGCAGGCTCGAGAAGAAGGTCAACTTCGAGTTCGTGCAGGCGCCTCTGAACGAGGCGATAAACTTCCTCCAGCAGGTCAGCGACGTGAACATGATCATCGATCCGGCGGTGAAGGCCGGCGGCGAGAAGCCCATCACGCTGAAGATGACCCAGGCCAGCCTGAAGCTGGCGCTGGACTGGATCCTCAAGCTGGCGGGGCTCGAGTATGAGTTGCGCGACAACGCGGTGTTCATCTCCACGCCGAACAACCTGCGCCCCGAGACCAACATGCGCATCTACGACGTCCAGGACCTGATCCTGGCGATTCCGGACTTCCCGGGTCCGGAGATGGACCTGCAGGCCAATCAGGCGGGTGCGCTGCCGGTTTTCGGTAACCAGCCGGCGCAGGCCCAGACCGACGAGGCCGCAATCGTGGAGATGATCAAGCAGCGCATCCGGCCGGACACCTGGGGCCCGAACCAGGGCACCAGCATAGAGCCGCGCAACGGCAAGCTGGTGGTCGTGCAGCGCCCGGAAGTTCACCGGATGATCTCGAGCCTGCTTGCCGACCTGCGCAGCAGCCAGAAGGTGCTGGTGGTGGTCGAGGGCCGGCTGCTGACCATCCGCGAGGGGCTCTTCGAGGACATTGGTGTGGACTGGGGAACAGCCGATGTTTCGGGCAGCTCGTACGCACACCAGAGCGTCGGCGGGTACTACCGGCGGGGATGGAGGCGCAGCGATAGCCCCAACCCCACCACTCAACTCGTGGGCTGGGTCATCAACAACAATGTGAACCGCTCGCCCGACCGCACGCCGATCGGCGATCACTACGGGGGCCTGGGCGACCAGTTGACCGGATTGAGCACCGAGTTCAACTTCCTGCGCGGGACGGCGCTGTTGCCCAAGCTGCAGCTCAAGGCCATTCTCCATGCGCTGCGCGTTCGCGAGAACGGTGCGGTGCTGCAGGCTCCCAAGCTGGTGGTGCACAACGGCCAGCGGGCCCACATGTGGGTCGGTACCCAGCGCGCTTACGTAGGCGGCTGGTCGGCTTCGGGTGACAATGCCACGCCGAACGTCAGCCAACTGCTGACCGGTGTGGTCTTCGACGTTCGCCCCATCGTCAGCGCCAACCGGCGTTACATCACGCTGGAGTTGCGCCCGACGTTTACCGAACTGGTTGCCCTCAACAGCAGCACCTCGACTCAGTTCGTTGACGCCGACGCCGATAACAACGACAACGTCGTCAACGATAACAACAACGATAACACTGTGACCACCAGAACGGAACTGCCGGACGTGCAGGTCACCCGGGTGCGCACCTCGGTGACCATTCCCGACGGGGGCATCATCCTGACCGGCGGGCGCATGCGCGACGTGCAGTTCAACGCGGAGACGGGCATCCCCTTCCTCAAGGACATTCCCTTCCTGGGGCGCGCCTTCCGCTGGAACCGCAAGGACAACGAGCGCGAAAACCTTGCGATACTCGTGACGGCCCGGACGCTGCTCTTCGAAGAAGAAGAGCGCAAGCAGTTCTAGCGGGCGAGGAGGACTTCTGATGAGAGCTTACCTCACCACAGCGCTGATCCTGGCCCTTCCTTTGGGCGCCTTCGCGGGGCAACCCGGCAAGGTGAACAGGGACGAGGCCAAGAAGCTGCTCGACTCCATGACCGACGAGGAGAAGGCCGGGCAGCTGGAGGTCCTCAAGGTCACCGACCGGAAGATCCGCTCGCAACGCCACTACGGCAGCGCCAAGCGGCTCTTCGAGGATCGCCTCTACCCCGAGGCCCGCAAGGAGGCCGAGCTGGCGGTGCAATACGACCCCACCAACTCGAAGGCCAAGAAGCTCCTGCGGCTGGTCAACTCGGTACTGGCGGTGCGCCGCGCGCGGATCAGGACCATGACCCAGCACCTGGAGCGCCGCGAGCAGATCAAGCGCCAGGAACAGCTGATGAAGCTGCAGAATCACGTCGACCGGGCGAAGGTTCTGGTGGCGCGCGCAACTGCGGGCAAGGGGCTGAGCGTCGACGTCAAGCAGCTGGCCTCGCAGCAGAAGATGCTGGAGGAAGCCGACCGCGAGCTGGTTCGCGCCCGCGAGATAGCCAAGTGGATGCCGGCCTACGTCCCTGTAAAGGAATTCGAGGAGAGCATCGAGCTGATGCTCGATCGCGTCTTCAAGGAGCGCAAGGCGCGCGAATCGAAACTGCGCGCGCTGGGCAAGGAGCGCGCGGCCGCCGAGGCGCTGCGCCAGAGGGAGCGCGACGAGGCCTTCCGCCGCAGGCGTATCCGCATGCTGATGGACAAGGCCCGGATGCTCTTCGACCGCGAGGATTACCCCGAGGCCGGCCGGCTGGCCCGGCGGGTTCTCGAGATCGACCCGACCAACGCGGATGCGGTGGAGCTCAAGACCCGCTGCCGCGTAAAGGCGATCGACAAGCGCGCGGCGCATACCGTCGACCTCAAGGCCGAGGCCATCAAGGACTGGGTCGAGATATCCAAGCGCGCGTCCATCCCGCACAGCCGGGTGCTGGTCTACCCGCGCAACTGGGATGAGATCAGCCGCCGCGAGTCGCTCGAGGAGAAGCGCCTGCAGGAGCCCGAGTGGAAGCGTCAGCTTCGCGCGGCGCTCGAGAAGGAAGTCAACCTCGAGTTCACTGAGCAGCCTCTCGAGGAGTGCATCAACTACCTTCGGGGTCTGACCGAGGCCAACATCATAACCGACACCAAGGCCTTCGCGGCCGGCGGCGTGGACGCCAAGACGCCGATCACCCTGCGCCTCAGCAAGACCCGCCTGGGCCTGGCGCTCAAGTGGATCCTGCGCATGGCCAAGCTCGACTACGCCATGAAGAACGGCGCCATCTTCATATCCACGCCGGCCAACCTGCAGGGCGAGCTGGTGCAGAAGATCTACGACGTTCGCGATCTGACCTTCCAGATCCAGAACTTTCCGGGACCCGAGCTGGGCCTCGGGGGCGGCGGTGGCGGTGGCGGCGGCGGTGGCGGTGGCGCGGTAGTGGCGCCTCCTCCTCCCGCGCGGATTGTCGCGCCCAACACGCTGCAGGACATGATCAAGCGGGTGATCCGACCCAACAGCTGGGGCGCGGGCAACACCTCGATTACGGAGCAGAACGGCAAGCTGATCGTCGTCCATCAGCCGGAAGTCCACGCCCAGATCTCGCAGCTGCTTGAGGACTTCCGCAAGAGCCAGACGCTGCAGGTGCACGTGGAGGCCCGTTACCTGGACGTCAACCAGGGCTTCCTCGAGGAGATCGGGATGCACTGGGGCGGGAGTCCGGCCGTCAACTGGACCCCCCTGAACAACAACTTTGATGGCTCGCATCCGACCCTGCCGGGCGGCACCCCCGGCGCGTGGGACGGCAGCTACGGGCGTCCCGACGGTGGCCCTGGATTCATCGAGAACATGGCGGCCAGCTGGTACCAGCACCGCGGGACCGGAAGCAGTCTCAGCCGCAGCAACATAGGGATGAGCGGTGCGCACCTGGGCCTTGTCTACCTCGGCAACTTCCAGCTGCAGGGCGTGCTCGACGCGGTCAAGTCGGAGCAGAAGGGCACCGTGCTCTTCGCTCCGCGGCTTACCATGTTCAACAACCAGCGAGCCCACATGTTCGTGGGTCGTCAGACCAGCTATATCTCGGGCTGGTCGAGCTCCGGGGACAGATTCACGCCGGACGTCAACACCGCGATTCTCGACGGCGTCAGCCTGGACGTCCGCCCGATCGTGTCGCACGATCGCCGCTACATCACCATGGAACTGCGTCCGACTCTGGTAAGGCCTGCTGACCAGCGGTCCTTCACGGCAGCCGGGGGCAGGGACGACGATGACGACGATGATGACAACGGCGGCGGGCTCAATTTCAGCTTGCCCGAGCTCGAAGTGCGGACCATCCGGACGGTGGTCACCGTTCCGGACGGCGGCACCGTACTGCTTTCCGGTCTGATGACCGAGACGCAGCGCAACGAGCACCAGGGGATCCCTTTCCTCATGAATCTTCCGGTGGTCGGGCGTCTGTTCGGCAGCAACTACAAGGACGTGGAGCGCCGCAACCTGCTCATCCTGGTTACGGCCAAGCTGATCCTCTTTTCGGAGGAGGAGCAGAGGCTCTAGGGCGCGACGTCCTCCTGTCCCCGTAGAGGGGGCGAACCGCGAGGCGAGCCGGTCGGCGCCTGGACAAGCCCGGGCGCCGGTCGGAATGAAGAGGGGGTAGAGCGTGAAGACAGCCAGGAACGCTGCGGTTCTCGCCGCGGTCCTGGCGGGGGTGCTGTGTATGGCATTTCCCGCCAGGGCTGCCACCAGGGATTTCGAGTACGCCAAAGGTCTTATCGACCATCCCCTGGAGTTCTTCGATCTGGCCGAAAAGCTACTGTCCCGCATGGTCAGCGGGTCCCGGGAGGAGAAGGCCGCGGCGCTCCTGGGACGGGCATACCTGTTGAAAGCAAGAGGAGACCGTCTCGGGCAGCAGCAGGCCAAGGAGCGGCGCAAGTTCTACGAGGGCACCGAGGACGGCAAGGTCAAGGGCGCGCTGCAGTTCGTGGCTGAATACGAGAAGACCGCCACGAGCGGCGATCGACTGCGGGGCGAGGCCCTCAACATCAGGTCCGGCATCCAGCAGCAGCTATCGCGGGTCTACCAGGACCTGATCAACACGTTGCCGGAGGGAGACCCGGTACGCAAGAAGCTCATGACCGAGCGCCTGAAGATGCGCGAACAGGCCGTCGAGGGCATGCGCCAGGCGATGCTCAAGGCCGAGAGGAAGTACGCCCAGGCCCTGAGAGACTGGCGCAACCCCGCGAAGAAGACCGGTGACGAGCGGGCCAAGAGCAACGCCTACAGGGAATACGTGATCGCCACGCAGAAGTACGTGCAGGCGATGCTCAAGAGCGCGGCCAGCCTGGAGAAGGGTTCCAGCGAGCAGAAGGCGCTCGGGAAACGCATAGTCACGATCATCAAGGGCTGGGCCCGGCATCAGGACCAGAAGATGTACGAAGCGCCCCCCGAGGGCGTCCAGATGGTCAACAACCTCTTCCTCGGGCGCGCCTACGCTTTTGCGGGCGACGTCGACAAGGCTGTCAGGGAAGGATTCGCCAAGGTCCGGGAGATCGACCCCGACCGTTTCGGCCGCGGGGGGCGCAAGTGGGCCTGGCGGGTGCTGCTGACCTCCATGATTTTCGAGGCCACGGCGCTCTTCGAGAAGGCCGAGAAGACCGGCGCCCGCAGGGACTACGTGGCAGCGCGCAATGCCATCGGGTACCAGTTCGGCACCCAGGCCTCGGGCACCATGCTGGGCATCCGGGCGATGATCCTCAAGGGGCGCATCCAGGGCCGGCTCAAGGAGCACGAGTCGGCGATCAACGAGTTGAACGGCGCGCTCGAGAAGATCGAGCAGCTCAGGGCCCAGGGCAGCAAGAACCCGGAATCGGTGCACGCCCCGGACCTGCGCTGGCGCGCGCTGCGGGCCATGAGCGAGATCGTCCTGGTCATGCTCCAGGAAGGCGGGCGCATCGACGTAAGCCCGGCCGTGCTGGTCGAGGCCGGCCGGAGCTGCTACCGCCAGAAGAAGTTCGAGGCGGCTGTCAACTGCTTCCGCCAGGCGGTGAGCGTCTCGAAGACCAGGCCCTTCAAGGAACGGGCGACGCTCGGCGGCGAGCCCACCGCCTGGTACTACATGGGCATTGCCTATTACCAGCTGAAGAAATTCTTGGAGGCCCAGCTGGCCTACGAGGGGTGTCTGGAGAGCTTCCTTGAACACAAGATGCCCAAGGCCTTCGCCAGTGACCCCAAGAACAAGGCGGTGATCAAGAGTATCAAGGAGGACATCCTGATTCGCTGCGCGGGCAACGGTCGCATCGCCGCCTCCCGAGAGCGGGCCATGAACCAGTCGGAGTTCAACAAGGCGCGGTTCCTGAAGTGGATCGACTGGGAAATCGAGCTGGACGAGGAGAAGCGCAAGGACAAGCCCTACTACTACGCCGTGGCGATAATGGACAGCGCCGACCAGATGGCGGCGGACGCCAAGCGGCTTGCGAGGAAGTCACCGCAGGCCGGGCGCACCAAGCGCACCGAGGCTCTGGAGAACTACAAGAAGGCGCGTGAGCAGTTTCTGGCCCTGCCCCGGGCTTCGACCTTCTACGAGGAAGGTGTCTACCTGGTGGGTGTCTGCAGTTACCAGTCGATGAGCGTCCTGAGCCACAAGGACCGGACCGTTGCCGAGAAGAAGGAGGCCGAGGACCTGGCCAAGGCTGCGCTGGAGCAGTTCGACGTCTACGAGGCCTACGTCCGGAAGAACCCGCCGCGGGCGCGCAGCGAGAAGCCCAGTGGACGCAGGGGGGAGCTTGCCGCAATCAAGAGGCGTCGCAAGAGCCACCTCTCGGCCATCGCGCTCTACCGGCCGTTCATCCATTTCGACCTGGGCGACTACGACAAGGCGCTGGAGAGCGCCGAAAAGCTCAAGTCGGTCAAGCTCGACGGCTCCCAGGAACGGCAGCTGCACCGGATTCTTTTCAAGTGCTACGTCGAGATCGCCGGCAGGCAGATGTCCGTCGACAAGATCGAGTCCTACCTGGAAAAGGCACAGGGGGAGGCCAACTGGTTCAATGCCCTGGCCGCCAGGACCAAGGACAAGGATGCGCGCGAGGCCCTGGAGAACAGCTACGACTACTACGTCAACACGCTGGCGACGGCCAACGGCGCGGCCATGAACAAGGTTCTCAGGCACCATGAGAAGATGGGGCTCACCACGGCCACTCGGCAGGTCGCGTACGATGGTTTCAAGAAGACGCGGGCGCAGCTTGTCAAGGCGCTGACCAGCAAGGAGAAGTACAAGACCATAGACGGCCTTGGTCTGGTCGCCAAGTTGTTCATCGAGCTCGAGAACTACGCCGAGGCCTGCGCGGCTTACGAGGAACTTCTCAACAAGTTCGACCCGCCTCCCAACGACGATCGCATGGGCAAGAAGGACAGCGATCTGATCGGTTTCGACAAGCTGCGGGACCGGCGCGCCCTGCTCAACACCCCGAGTATCGACGGGCAGGTACCCGAGGACATGGCCCGGGCCCGGCGCGCGGTCGATGCGATTAAGCTTGCCATGCAGGGACGTCCGAAGGGCAAGGACAGGAAGGGCCGGCCCCTCCGGGAGATCCCCAGGGACTACGACCGGGCCGTACGGCTGATAGAGGCCTTCCTGCAGGACTACCCCAAGTACGACAGCAAGAAGGGCGGGAAGCCGGGGCCGGCACGCAAGGGCCTCGAGGAGATCAAGGAGGAACTGCTCTTCCGGCTCAAGCTGCTGCGCGCGGCAAACGGCAAGACCACCTGCCGCGTGAAGCTGGGCGAGAAGCTGCTGGCGGACGGGCGCGAGAAGGAGGCCAAGGAAGAGTTCGCCAAGGGTTTGGAGAGCGCCGAGGACGCCCTGAAGTACTGGCCAAAGGATGCCGACGTGCGCTACAACAAGGCGATCTGCCTGCTGCACGCCGCGGGCGAGGGCAAGCTCAAGGAGGCCAGAGAGGGCTTCGACAACCTTCGGGCCGGAAGCCGCTATGGCGGGGAGATCTTCTGGAAGGCGACCCGGGGCGCGGTGCGCGCGCGCATCGCGCTGGGCGAGTACGACGGGGTGCGCACCATCCTGGGAATGTTGATGCAGACCGACGCCGACGGCGTCAAGCGCGGCTGGCCGGACATTCTCGAGTACATCGACAAGGTCGCCAAGAAGAAGGGGATGGATCGCAAGACCTTCCTGGGGGACGTGAAGGTGGACATCGACAAGTTCGACTACCGTCCCAAGAGCGCCGTGGAACAGATGGTCGACAGCAAGATCAAACTGGTGGTTCCCGGCTACGTGAAGGAAGGCAAGATTACCGAGGATGTTGCAAAGGTGCGCATCGAACTGCTGCGGGAACTGGTGGAAATCTACAAGAAGCGGCGCGAGGCCCTGAAACTCTGCGAGGACAGTCCCCTGGACCTGGCGCACAAGCTCTCCAACGGGCACATCCGCTCGCTCAAGAAGATCGGTGGCCAGTCCCGGGGCGCCGAGAACGACAAGCTGGGGCCGGTGCTCAAGAGCGAGTTGAAGAAGAAGCCCGGGGAAGAGAAGGCGAAAGAGAGTTCAGATGCCGGGAAACTGGTGCCGGCAATGGGAGGGACCTGCTGATGACCCGGCTGACAGGCAGGGCAATCTCACTGGCCGTGGCGGCTTCGCTTCTGGCGCTTTCGGCCTGGGCTGGGCAGGCGCCGGAGGAACTGAACGACTCCGTGCACCTCGAGGACAACTCGGCCACCAACGTCAGGATTGTCGAAGATGACTGGAAGGGCGTCAAGATCCAGCCCCGCGTGGGCAAGAACGTCGACCTGATGGCCTTTGCGGTCAACCGGGTCAACAGCACCGAGTACGGCAACCGCGCAGCAGAGTACGACAAGGGCATGGACGAGTTGCGCAAGGGCAACCATAAGGATGCCATCAGGCTGCTGAACGTGGGACTGCGCAAGACGAGCGACGCCAAGCAGAAGCAGTACTTCTACGCCGGTCTGGTGGAATGCTACGAAGCCAGCGGCGACGCCAATGCAATGCGCGGGGCGATCAGGAAGCTGGTGCCTCGAGATCCAAAGAACGCGCCGAGACTGATCTACGACGCCTACCTCAAGCTGGGCAACAGCTACCTGCGCGAGGGTAACTTCGCGAAAGCCGAGGAGTCCTACAAGGCGGCCTACGAGTTCTTCAAGAATCTTGAAGGGATCTCCCGTCAGCAGAAGACCCTTTCCGGTGTATTGGACTATATCAAGGCCTTCCGTCTGAAGGCCAAGTACTGGATGATCTACAGCATGGAGAGGCAGGGCGTCTCGAAGATAAAGGACAGGTCGGGCGCCCGTCGCGCCTACGATCTGTTCGCCTTTGAGGCCACCGGCAAGCCCGGGTTGGTCAATCTGGCAAAGATCGGGCGTGCGCGCTGCGATGCGATCCTTGGCAAGGTCGAGCAGGCCCGGAAGGCTCTGGGCAAGCTGCAGGAGGAGCTGGGCAAGACCAAGGACGGGATGAAAGTGCTCCCCGCAGTGTACGTTGCGCTTGGGGACGTGGCTTTTGCGGAGGGCGACTACCGCAAGGCGCGCTGGTACTACCTGAGCGTCATCGTCAAGCACTCGGGGAATCGCGACATGGTGGCCAGGTCTCACTTCATGGCAGGTCAGTGCTACGAGAAGCTTCGCGAAAAGGTCAGGGAGCGTGAGGCTTTGCCGCGGGCGCTGCGCCACTACACGATAGTCGCCAGAGAGTTCCAGGACAGCCTTGAACACGCCGCGGCCAGGAAGCGGATGGAGGCGATCAAGGCCCGGATGGGTGCTTAAGCGCGAGTGCCGACGATCGGCCTCTGTGCTCGGAGCGTTTAGCAGATTCAACGGGGAGGAAGGGAGAACAGGAGATGAGTAACCTTAGAAGGTACATCGGTTTGCTTTCGGCGGGTGCGCTGGTTCTGGCGCTGCTGGTGGTGCCTCTGGGCGTTGGCTACGCGGCCGAAGAGCCTGCGGCCGAGCCGGCCCCGGCGGCCGGCGCGGATGCCGGCGGCGCTGCGGCAACGCCGAGCGGCGGCGGCGACGAAGCCCCGGTGCCCTCCGGGCCGAAGCAGTTCGGCTGGTGGGACGCCATCAAGAACATGGGCGTCTGCGGCATTCTCATCGTGCTTCTGTCGGTGGCGGGTCTGGCCCTGGGGATCGACTTCGCGGTCAACGTCAGGCGCGACAAGCTGGTGCCCCAGGACATAGTCTCCGAGCTCGAGCAGCTCTTCGAACAGGAGCAGTACGAGCAGGCCATGGAGCTCTGCGACGCGGAAGACTGCTTCTTCACGCGCATCTGCGGCGCGGGCCTGGCAAAGCTGGGCGCGGGCTACGAGCGCATGACCGAGGCGGTGCAGGAGGCCGGCGAGGAGGAGATCACCGCCCTGAACCAGAAGATCGGCTGGCTGAGCCTGATCGGAACGGTAGCCCCGATGCTGGGGCTGCTCGGTACGGTCATGGGCATGATCACGGCCTTCAGCAAGATCGCCAGCCTGGGCGGCGCCGCCAACCCCGCGGACCTCGCCGAGGGCATCAGCATGGCGCTGATCACCACCCTGATGGGCCTGATGGTCGCGATTCCGGTGCTGAGCGCCTACCAGTTCTTCAAGAACCGCGTGACGCGCGTAATGCTCGAGGTCGGCGTGATCACCGGTGACCTGCTGGACCGCTTCCGCCCCGTACAGTGAGCAGCGGTGGCTAGGGGAAGAACCGGCAGGAGGAATCGCCCATGAAGTTGGACCGAAAAACCAAGGCCCTGCCCGAAGCCAAACTGCAGATGACGTCGATGATCGACATCGTCTTCCTGCTGATCATCTTCTTCATGTGCGTCGCGGAGATGAGCAAGATGGAGGTCGAGGCTGTCACGCTGCCCGAGGCCATGAGGGCGCGCGACGACACCAAACCGCCTAAGGACCGCGTGGTAGTCAACGTGATGCGCGACGGCACCTACCGGCTGATGGGCAGAACCTACAGCAACAACGATCTGAGAGACTTCCTGATCCGTCGCGCCATCAAGACGCGTGGGCCCGATACGCTGAGCACGCTGGCGGTCAAGATCCGCTGCGATGCCGACGCGCCCTACAAGTACGTGCAGCAGGTGATGATGTTCTGCATGGACGAGCGGGCCAAGATCTGGCAGATTTCGTTCGGGGTTGCGCAGAAGCACTGAACGGTTCCGCAGTAGGTCGTTCGCAATAGCCTCTGCTGGAGGACAATGAAATGTTGATGGCATCGAAGCTCACCAGGCTCCTTAGGGGCGAGGGCGAAGACGACGACTGGGACATCCCGACATCGATGATTGACGTCGTCTTCCTGCTGCTGATCTTCTTCATGTGCGCCAGCAAGTTCCGCGTGCTGGAGAGGCGGCTGGACGCCTTCCTGCCCAAGGACAAGGGGCCCAGTAGCATGCAGACCCAGGTGCGCCAGCTCGACGAGATCATCCTGCGCGTAACCGCGCTGGAACAGCACGGTCTGCGCGTGCCGGAGTTCAGGATCCGCAACTGGAAGACACACGATCCCAACGAACTGGCCGCACACCTCAAGCGCCTGAAGCAGGTGGGGGACATGCCGGTGGTCATCGACGGCCGGCCGCTGTGTCCCTTCCGGCACGTTATGAGCGCGCTGGACAGCTGCGCGCGGGCGGAATTGACCAAGGTCGAGTTCCGGCCGCCGCCGGCGCCCGATGGCGGCGGCGACGACCGCCACTACGACAAGCTGTAGCCTCTCCCTATCCCTCAATGAAGCCGCCCGCCTTGAAAACGGCGGGCGGCTGTCTTTCGGGGCGGTCGTGCCCGGCTTCAGTAGTTGGCGTCGGTCCAGGGTTCGAAGTAGCTCCGGGGATGAGCGCAGGCGGGGCACTTATCGGGAGCCTCGCCGCCTTCGATCACGCGACCGCAGTTGAGGCACTTCCACATGACCGGCTCGGCACGCTTGAAGACCTCGCCCTTCTCGATGCGTTCGACCAGCCTGTTGTAGCGGGCCTCGTGCCGGACTTCGACCTCGGCGACCTGCTCGAAGCTGGCGGCAACCTCTGGGAAACCCTCCTCCTTTGCGATCCTGGCGGCGTCGGGGTACAGCACCGACCACTCTTCCTTTTCGCCGGCGGCGGCCGCCTTGAGGTTCTCGAGCGTGTCTCCGATCACCCCGGCGGGGTAGGTGGCGGTGATCTCCACGGGGCCGCCTTCGAGGTGCTTGAAAAACACCTTTGCGTGCTCCTTCTCGTTGTCGGCAGTCTCGGTGAAGATTGCCGAGATGCCCACGTAGCCCTCCTTGCGGGCCTTGGAGGCGAAGTAGTTGTAGCGGTTGCGCGCCTGGCTCTCGCCGGCGAAGGCCGCGAGCAGGTGCTTTTCGGTACGGGTTCCCTTGAGGCTGGCCATCTGTGAGGCTCCTTTCGTTTGAATTCGGGGAGGTCGTCGACCGGGCGACGCCGCCCGCTGTCACCATGCGCGCAAGGATACGCAGCGGTGCCCCGGGCTGCAAGTGCCGCGGCCCGGTTCAGGAGAAGCTGTCGTAGTAGATGCGGTCCTCGGGCAGGCCCTTGGCGCTGAAGGTCTTGACGCAGGCGTCGATCATCGCGGGCGCCCCGCAGAGGTAGGCCTCGGTATTGGAGGTATCCTCGAGTTCGCGGTCGAGCACCTCGGTGACCAGGCCGGTCAGTCCGTCCCAGGTCTCGTCGTCGCCCGGTTTCCAGACCACGGGGATGAAGCTGAAGTCCGGCAGGCGCTTCTGGAGGTGGGCCATCAGGTCCGTGAGGTGCAGGTCCGCGACGACGTTGGCGCCGAAGTAGTAGCGGGTGGGGCGCGAGACGCCGGTTTCGAGCATATGCAGCAGGATGGAGCGCATCGGCGCCATGCCCGAGCCGCCGGCGACCATGATTATCCGGTTGTCGGTCTCGCGCAGGCCGAAGTCGCCGTAGGGGCCGTTGATGATCACCACGTCGCCCTCGCGCATGTACTTGTGCACGTAGGTGGTGCAGATCCCGTCGGGAACGTACTTGATCTCGAGCTCGATGCTGCCGCGGTCGGAGGGTGATGAGGCTATGGAATAGGCGCGGTAGACCGGCTCGTCGGTCAGTTCGTAGGGCGGGGTCTCCAGCTGGATGAACTGGCCTGCCCGAAAATCGATGGTCTCGGGCTCCAGCAACTGGAGGGTGACGGCCTTGATGTTGCGGGTCAGGTCGCTAAGCCTCGCGACTCTGGCCCTGAACTGCCGCACGCTGAAGAGCTCGTCCGGCACGGTGATCCGCATGGGGCGCTTGACCTTGACCTGGCAGGATAGACGCACGTTGGATCTGCGTTCCTCCTCCCCCAGCCAGGGGGTCTCGGTGGGCAGGAGCTCGCCGGCGCCGCTGTGAATCTTCAGCTTGCACAGCCCGCAGGAGCCGCGCCCGCCGCAGGCCGAGGGGATGAACACCTCCTGCTCCTTGAGCGTGGCCAGCAACGGCTTGCCGCCCTCGACGGTGAGCTTCTTGTCGTCGTTGATGGTGATCTCGACCTCGCCGTAGTCCGCGATCCAGGCCTCGGCCAGCACGATGAGCACGGCCAGCAGCGTGGTCAGCGCGGTGGCCGCGCCGACTCCCAGGAGGAAGGTCTGCCAGGCGCTCACCGTCTATTTCACCGGGATTACACCCTGGAGGCCGATGAAGGCCAGGGCCATGATGCCGGCGATTACCAGGGTGATGCCCGCGCCCTCCAGGCCCCGCGGGATCCGGCCGCGGGCGGACAGCTGCTGGCGGATCCCGGCCATGGCCAGGATGGCGATCGCCCAGCCCAGGCCGCTGCCCAGGCCGAAGGCTATCGCTTCGACGAAGGAGTACGCGCGGATGACCATGAAGAGGCTCACGCCCAGGATCGCGCAGTTCACGGTGATCAGAGGCAGGAAGATGCCCAGAGCAGCGTAGAGCCGCTCGGAGATGCGTTCGATGGCCATCTCCACCACCTGCACAAAGCTGGCTATCACCACGATGAAGATGATGAAGCGCAGGTACTCTATTCCCAGGTACGAAAGCACCCAGGTGTCGACCAGCCAGTTCAGCGCGCTGGTGCAGGTCATGACCATGACCACCGCGATACCCAGACCCATGGAAGTGCGCACTTCCCTGCTGACCGCCAGGAACGAGCACATCCCCAGGTAGTTGGTGAGGAGGATGTTGCTGGTGAAGCAGGCCGCGAAGAGAACCGCAACCACGGCGGTGAAGTTCTCGTTCATGTCTTCCCGGCCTCCTCGGACGGCCCGGCGAGTAGAATGCCCTTGACCAGCCAGATGAAGAGCGCCAGGGTGAAGAACGCACCCGGAGCCATTACCATGATCGACCACCTGGTCCACCAGTCGCCCAGGACCACGAAGCCCCAGATGCTGCCGGCGCCAAGCAGTTCGCGCAGGAAGGCGATGACGATCAGCACGTAGGAGTATCCCAGCCCGCTGGTCAGGCCGTCGGCCAGCGAGAGGCCGGGCGGGTTGGCCAGGGCGAAGGCTTCCGCCCGGCCCATGATGATGCAGTTGGTGATGATCAGCCCAACGTAGGGGCCCAGCTGCCGGCCGATGTCCGGCAGGAAGGCCTTCACCAGGATGTCGAAGACGATCACGTAGGACGCGATGATCAGCACCTCGACCATCATCCTGATCCGTGCGGGAATGGCCTTGCGCAGCAGCGAAACGCTGAAGTTCGAGAAGGCGGTCACGAACACCAGTCCCACGCACATGACCACGGTGTTCCTGAGAACGCCGGTGACCGCCAGGGTCGAACAGATGCCCAGAACCTGCACGAAGACCGGGTTGTTCTTCCCGAGATTGTCGAGCGTCATGCGCTTCAGGCGGCCGCGAGCCATTACCGGTCACCGCCTTTCGCAACGGGGCGGACATCCTTCCCGGCGCGCTCGACCGCGGAGTTCAGCAGCTGGAGCACGGCCCTGGTGCTGATCGTCGCACCCGTAACCGCTTCGACCTCGGTTCTGTCGGGCTTGCCGCCGCCGCGCAGTGCGAAGGGGCCGCGCTTGCCACCGAACTGGTTCTTGAACCTGGGCTCGGTGATCTTGCCTCCGAGACCGGGGGTCTCGTTCTGGTAGGTGAATTCCAGGCCGGTCAGGGTCTTGAGGTCGGGGGCGAAGCCGACCACCGCGGAGATGCGGCCCCAGAGGCCCGGGGCCTGGCTGGGCAGGACGTAGGCCTTGAGCCTTCGCGTGTCCGGGTCGCGCACGAGGTAGTAGGGCGTCGCCCCCGCGGCGGGGGCGACCTTCTGCGCGCAGCGGGAAAAAAGTTCGGCGGCCTGGCGGTCACCGGCTGGTACGCTCAGGCCCGCTGCCCGCATGATCGCCCGCTGGCGGTAGAGGTTTTCGTTGCGCTGGATGCGCTCGCGGGTGCCGAGATAGACTGCGGAGACCGCCGAGACGGATACCAGCGTGGCGATGGCCATGAACAGCACCGTGCGGAGACGCCGGCCGGTTTTGCCGTTCATGTCGAGGCCGCCTCAGCCTTGCGGCGCGAAGCCTTGTAGCTGCGCACCGCGTGGTCGATGATCGGCGCGAAGGTGTTGGCCAGAAGGACCGAAAACATCACCCCGGCGGGCCATACCGACCAGGTCCGGATGATCACAACCAGTGCGCCGAAGAGCAGGCCGTAGAACCACTTGCCGGCCGGAGTCTTCGGCGCCGAGACCGGCTCGGTTATGAAGAAGAAGAGCCCGAACATGGTGCTGCCGGCCAGCAGGCTGCTCAGTGGGTCGGGCACGCCCTGGATTCCGGCCAGCCAGAGCGGTACCCACAGCGCCATCATCCCCAGCAACGCGGAGAGCACCAGGCGCCAGTCCGCGACGCGCTTCCAGACGATGTAGAGGCCGCCCAGCAGGACCAGCAGCGCGCAGGTTTCGCCGAGGCTGCCCGGGATGCGGCCCAGGAAGAGCTCCAGGTGGGGGATCCGCTCGCCGGCGGCGAGGCGCACGCCCGGTGTGGCCTGGGTCACTGCGTCGGCGGCCCAGGTTCCGAAGCCGCCCGCGGTGCCGCCGACGGGGTCAACCCATCCGGCGGTCATGTAGGTCGGGAAGGATACGTACAGGAACGCCCTCCCGACCAGCGCGGGGTTGAAGACGTTGCGGCCGAAGCCCCCGAAGACCATCTTGCCGAAGGTCACGCCGAAGACAGCGCCGAGGATCGCCATCCAGAAGGGCAGGGCGGGGTGCAGGGCCAGGCCGAAGAGCGTACCGGTTACGAAGATCGCCGAGGATACCGGTTCGCCGCGCCTGCGGACGAAGGTCCACTCGGTCAGGAAGGCGAAGAGATTGGTCAGCAGCAGCGTGACCAGCGCCCGCCAGCCGAAGAAGTATACGCTGGCGGCCGCCAGCGGCGCCAGGGCGTAGAGCATGCGGCGCATGGGTCGCTGCCACTGGATAAGGGGCTTGTTGTCTCGGGCCTCTGTCATTCTCCGCTTCCGTTGGTGCAGGTTCGGGCGCGCGGGTCACAGGTGAATGATCATCGGGACGGGTGCTTTTCTCAAGGGGATTTCCCGGGTTGCCAGCCCCGGCCGGTCGGTTAGACTGTGAGCGGAGCAATCGGAGGATGGGGATGTGAAACAGGGACCCGACATGGACGCGGTCCAGGAGCAGATGCGCCCCGGGCGCATCACGCTGGAGGGTTTCCTGGGCGACGACCAACGCAAACTGGTGGAGGTCCTCAACGAGAACGCGGCAATGCTGAGCTCCGCGGGGGTGGGCGCGCGCGAGCTGGCCGCGCGGATGGCCGACCTGCGCGATCTTGGCCGCCCCGGACTGGGTACGCCCGTCGAGGCTCCGGGTGGGCTGCAGGTGCTGGTAGAGACCGACCGCGGGAAGCTGCCCTGTCCCTTCGGCGATCCCGGGTTGCACCGCAAGACCATCACACTGGTGCGCAACGCGCGCGGCGAGGAAGTCAGTTACACCGACCTGGGCATCCACATGCTCGAAGCCCACGGTTTTCTTCAGGGCCTGGGCTCGCCTTACAGGATCGATCCCGTGACCTTCGCTCGCGTGTTGGGAATTGCCGAATAGCTGGTATTACAGGGTGTGAGGGTCCGGACTCAGAGGAGTCTGAGCCCCTTATCGTCCAGCGCGTAGACTGCCTCTGAGACCGGTTTGACGGCCAGGTCGAATTCGTCGTTTACGGAATCGCGGAAGTCGCGGGTGGCGGCGGATTCGAGCGGCGCAAACAGCAGGACTCCGGAAGAGGGCGTGGCGACGGCGAGGGGCCCCGCGGTGGTTTCGGCGAGCCAGGCGGCCAGGCCGGGCCAGGCCAGCAGCGAAGCGGCGGGTAGGGGCGGGTCGGTCTCGACCCGGTTGACCGGGCCGGTGCCGACTGTGGCCTGGGCCGCGGGAGCAAGTGACGAAATGCGTTTGCGCGCGGAGTCCAGCGCGGCGGCCTCGTCAAGCTCGAGGGCTTTCAGCGCGGCGTCGGGTATCTCGACAGGCTGACCGTCCTTCTCGACGGCCAGGACCGCGGCGAGGCCATCGGCTATCACGGCGCTGACGGCATCGGGGAGCAGATCCCCGGCCGCCCGCAGGACCAGCATGAGCCTGTCGCGGTCGCCTGCCGAAAGCGTTTCTCCCAGGGCCTGGCGCGAACGGAAGGCCGCCAGGGCTTCCGAGGCGGCGGTCTCGAGCTCGGAGGTGTCGGCGACGTACTGACGGTACGCGCCGAGGAGGTCGAGGGTGGCTTCGTTGCGGCCCTGCTTGACGGTGAGGTTGCCCTGTTCGTCGGGTACGGCCTCGAGGTCGGCATCCCGGGCATTGAGCACCTCGGCGGCCCGGGCGGCAAAGCCTCTGCGGGCGAGAACCCCGCTGCCGGAGGTCAGAGCGACGAATGGCGACTTGCAGGCTTCGCGGAGCTTGCCGAGTATCTCGTCGAAGTCGCGGTCGGGGTTGGCAGGATCCTTGTACTTGAAGGCGATATCCGGCACCTTGCCGGTGAGCGTGGCGCTCATGGTGTAGAAGGCCCGCCGCCGCCAGGTGAGTTCAGCGGCGAAGACTCGCTCGATGGCGCGGCGGGTGGGGCGGCCGTGCAGCAGCCGGACCTCGTGAATGGCCGTGGGTTGGCCCTCCTGGCGGGCCACCAGGTCCGGGCGGTAGGGCAGGGCCGGCGGGCGCTTGAGCACTTCGGCGGGCCCGATGGCTGCGGTCATGCGCCCGCCGTAGTGGGAGTCCTTGAGCACCACGAAGCCGGCTTCGATCTGCCCCGCGCGTCCGAGCCGGGTGACATCACCCGGGTACATGAAGATGTACTCCCTTGGAAGACCGAGGCCGCAGAGGTGCTGCCAGGCGTCTCTCTCGGGATCGACTGGATAGAGCGGCATGTCCGCGCTCTCGGTCTGGGAGAGGTTCACCGCCCGGGCCTCGGTGGCGGCGGCAACCAAGCGCTCCTCGCGGCCGGCGGGGGGGGCCAGGCGCCCTCCGGCGAGCCGGCCCTGCTCGAATTCGTAACAGGCCCAGCCCAGGGCCCCGCCCTGCAGCTCGGACCAGATCACGCGGCAGGCCAGGCTTTCGGAGAGGTGCCGGGCCAGATCGCCGTCGGCCAGGAAACGGACCTGTTCGACGATCATTGCCCAGCCGTCTTTGGGCGGGAGGATTGTCATCCGCCGGGCCCTGCGCGAGAGGAAGTTCTCGGCGCCCTGTTCCTCCTTCTCGAGCGTCGAGAGGCGCGCGAAGACGCCCTTCTGCCACACGCGCATGTACTCGGCGGTGACCCGGAGGACCAGGTTCAGATTGTCGTGCTGGACGAAGATCTGACCTACGTTTATGCTCATACCCCCACCGTCCCGGCCGCAGGCCCGCAGAATTCACATCCCAGCTTATCCCGCAGGGAGAGAGGCGTCAAGAAGCCCCGGCCCAAACGCCAGGGCTCCCGCACTCGGCACCGCAGCGTTGCATCGCAGGGCGAAAGCCGCGCCCAGACGCTTGGTGCGGGGCATCGAGAGTGCGCCCTCATCGAACGCGTTCACGTCCGAGATCTACCTGGAATGCAGCGTTGTAGTGTTAGATCCGGCACTCCCAGAGGAACCCGCTGCGGATCTTGTTGTCGGTTTCGCCGATGTAGACGGCGTCGTCGATTACCACCATCTGGTGGGCGTAATCGAGAAAGGTGCCGTCCCTGTGCGCGACCCGGCCGAGGAACTCGAAGCGTTCCTCCTCGCGACTGTAGCGGCCAAGCAGCGAGCCGGATTCCCTCGAGCCGCAGAAGTACAGCCAGCCGTCGGGTCCCAGGGCCAGACCCGGCAGGCGGGTGCCTTCGAAGGGCTTGCCGAGGTATCGGACCTCGCCGCTGCGGGGGTCGAGTCTGGAGAGCTCGCCCAGCGGGCTGCCCACGTAGATGTAGCCGTCGCCGGCGTTGAGGATGCTGTCCACCGGCCCGGCGCCGGGGTACATGACCCCGGCGGCCTTGGCGGCGTTGGGTACGCTGGCCCCACCGGGGAACTCGAACCTGTTCCTGTCGGGGTTGTAGCGGAAGAAGGCGTGCCGGCCCGCCCCGAAGGTTCCCCAGATGCCCCCGCTATCATCCATCACCCCGTTGTGCGGGGTGGACTGCATGCACTCGTAGCGGATGGTCCTGCGTTTCTTCATGTCGTAGACGGCGAAGGCACCGCGGTCGGTGAAGCAGTATGCCTTCCTGCGTGCCAGGTCGAAGATCGTGCCCTGCTGGTAGTCGCCGGGCGTGGGGTGAGCCAGGCGGGTGAACTTGCGCCGGGCGCAGTCGTAGCGGATCAGCGCGCCGCCCTTGCCGTCCATGAACTCCGAGGTGGGCGTAAGCGTGGCTATGCCGAAGTAGAGGGCGTCCCTCTTCTCGTCGAGAGTGATGCCCTGGTGCACCTTGCTTACCGTGGGGTCGAACAAGCCGCTTCTGGGGAAGCCGCAGGAGCGGAACTTGCCGGTGCGGGGATTGAACGCGACCAGGATGTCTCCCGCCCGGTTGGTGGTGCCCAGATACAACGTCTTACGGGGTGAATGGTAGCACATGGAGACAAAGGAGTACCGCAGTTTCCTTATCTGGGAGGCGTGCTTCTTGTTGAGAAGCAGGGCCTCCTCGTCGGTAGCGGCCTGGGTCTCGAGTCGGAAATCCTTGAAGACGTGGTAGCGAACCTTCACAGCAAATCGCACCTCCTTCTACCGGCGACCCCCGCGGCTGACCCGCGAACCCTCCGCCGATAGCCCCGGTCATAACACGGCCGGGGGGCATTGCAAGTCAATAAGCGCCGGTAAACAGCGCCGTGAGCAGTCGGGGCAGGCTCCGGCTCCGGCGGGTCAGGACTGCTGGTGGCGGCCGACAGCCTCGGAGAGGAGCAGGAACTCCTCGCGCAGAGCGGGATAGAGCGCGCGGTAGCGCTGGTAGAATTCGGAGTAGAGCCCCGCGGCCTCGCCGGGCGGGGTGCTGACGGTCTGCTCCACTACCGCGCGGGCGGCGCTCTGGACGTCGGAGTAGATGCCGGAAGCTACTCCGCCAAGCAGCGCAGCGCCGAAGGCGGCGCCCTCGTCGACGTTGACCATGTCTATGCGGGCCTGAAGCACGTCGGCCAGGATCTGGCGCCACAAGGGGCTGCGGGCGCCTCCTCCCGAGGCCGTGATCCGCGAGGTTTCCAGGCCCAGTTCGCGCATGATCGACAGGGAGTCGTTCAGGGCGTAGGCTACGCCCTCCAGGATTGCGCGCGTGAAGAATCTCCTGTCGTGTCGCAACGTGAGGCCGAAGAAGGTGCCCCTGGCGTTGGAGTCTCCGTGGGGCGTGCGGTTGCCCGTGAGGTATGGCTGGAAGATCAGGCCCTCGCAGCCCGGGGGCGCCTCCGCGGCGGCCTCCAGAATGACCTCGTACGGGTCTCTCCCGGACTCCCGGGCGCTGGCGCATTCCTCGGCGCAGAACGCATCGCGATACCAGCGCAGGCTCCCGCCCCCGGAGAGGACCACGCCGAGCAGTGCCCACTTGCCGGGTACCGCGTGGCAGAAGGTGTGCAGCCGTCCCTCGGGTTCCACCCGGCACTCGTCGCTGGTGGCGAAGAGCACCGAGGAGGTGCCCATGGCGGCCGAGACCGAACCCTCGCTGACGATGGCCATGCCCACCGCCTGGGCCGCCTGGTCGCCCCCGCCACCGGCCACCGGTGTGCCCTCCAGAAGGCCGAGCAGCTCCGCCGCCCCGGAGTTGACCTTCGCGGAGGGATCGATGCTCTCGGCCAGTTCGGGCAACCATTCGGGCTGCATGCCGACGGCCTCGAGCATCTCTTCGGACCAGCAGCGGCGCTTTATGTCGAAGAATGCGGTGCCTGATGCGTCGGAAGGCTCGGTGACGAACTCGCCCGTGAGGCGGTAGCGGATGAAGTCCTTGGGCAGCAGCCAGTGGGCGGTGCGAGCCAGGACTTCGGGTTCGTTCCTGCGCGTCCAGGTGATCTTGGAGGCGGTGAAGCCTGCCAGGATCGGGTTGCCGGTGAGCTGGATGACCCGGGCGGCGCCCACGCGCTCGGTGATCTCGGCGCACTCGGCGCCGGTGCGCTGGTCGTTCCACAGGATGCAGGGCCGGAGCACCTCGCCTTCGGAGTCCAGCAGCACCATCCCGTGCATCTGTCCGGTGAGCCCCACCGAGGCCACGTCCCTGCCGGCAGCCCCGGCGGCGGCCAGCACGTCCCTGACAGTGGAGACCGTCGCGCGCCACCAGTCCTCCGGGTCCTGTTCGGTCCAAAGCGGGCGCGGGCTGTGAATCGGGTACTCGGCAGTGGCGCGGGCGGCGCCCGCGCCGGACTCGTCCACCAGAAGTGACTTGGTTCCCGAGGTGCCCACGTCGATCCCGAGCATGTAGCGGGTCATAGGCGATTCCTTTCGGCAGCCGAGTGTACGCCGGGCCTGCGGGGCTTCAAGCGGCGAAAAGGAGCGGAAAGCGGCGAGCGGGGCGCGGCCGCGCCACGCAGGCGGCGGCCTCAGTTTCCGGTCCCGGAGTACTCGGGCAACTCGCGGCGTTCGGCCTGGACGCGGTCGAACCAGTTCCGCAATTCGTTCACCATGCGCGCCGTTCTGTCCGGGTGCACCGCAGCCAGGTCGTGGTCCTCGTGCGGATCCTCGGCCAAATTGAAGAGCTGCGGGTCGCGGGGCGCTGAGAGCTCCCGGGGTATGAAGTGCGGGTCGGGCAGGGGCATCTCGAAGTGCGGCTCGCTGAACATACGCCGGTACCAGGAATTGTCCCCCGGGAGCTTGTGCATGGCCTCGGGTATCCGCGGCCAGTAGAGCTTCCAGTCGCCGTCGCGCATCGCTGCGTTGCAGTTGGCCACCGGTTCGTAGCGGTTGAACTGCCAGAAGCGCCTGGCCGGGTCGCTTCCGGGCTCTCCGCGCAGCGAGGAGAGCAGGTTGACGCCATCGGTCTGGCGCGGTGCCAGGCCGCAGGCGCCCAGCAGCGTCGGCGACCAGTCGCAGAAGTGGAACATCCGGTGAACCTCGCTGCCGGCGGGAAGCCCGGCGGGCCAGTGGACCACCGCCGGCACTCGGATCCCGCCCTCCAGGACGTCCTGTTTCATGCCCCGAAAGGGGCCGTTGTAGCGGGTCATCTGGTGTCCCTCGCAACCTCCCAGCCAGGGCCCGTTGTCGCTGGTTACCAGCATGATGGTGTCATCCAGCAGGCCCTGCTCCCGGAGGGTCGCGACGATTCGGCCGATGCCCCGGTCCATGCGGGCGATCATCCCGTAGAGAGCGGATACCCCGGGGTTGAATCTACCGGTCTCGGCGTAGGGGCGAACATCCTCCTCGGGGGCCTGCAGCGGAGCGTGCGGGGCGTTGTAAGCCACGTGCAGGAAGAAGCTCTCGCTCGAGTGCCGGGAGATGAAACCGATGGCCTCGTCGGTGAACACGTCGGTCAGGTAACGCCCGTCGGACCTAAGCGGTCTGCCGTCGTAGTCCAGCACCCAGTCGTAGTAGTCCATGCCTCCGTTGAGGAAGCCCGCGAATTCCCGGAATCCGCGCGCGTTGGGGTGGTAGCGCCTGTCGAAAAGTCCGCTGTGCCACTTGCCGACCATTCCCGTGGCGTACCCGCCGCGCGCGAACTCGTCGGCGATGGTTCCGTAGTTCAGCGAGATGCGGTCCAGCCCGCGGTTGGATTCCACGGACAGGGCGCCCACGCGGTGGTTGTAGCACCCGGTGAGCAGCGCGCCGCGCGCCGGGCCGCACAGCGGCGAGGCGCTGTAGTGCTGGGTCAGGCGAACGCCGCCCGCGGCCAGCGCGTCGATGTGCGGTGTGTCCAGATCGTGGTTCCCGAAGCAGCCGATATCCCCGTATCCGAGGTCATCTGCCAGCACCAGCACCACGTTCGGTCGCCTGCTCGGCACTCCTGGCTCCTTCCCGGTGGCCGGCCTCGCGAGTCGTCTCTCTCGAGAACATGCTAGGGACCACCGCGGGGTTTTCCACGAAAACGCGGCGGGGCTCTCAGGAAGCTGGCAGAGGCCGGTTGGGGAGACGCCCCGGGCTCACCCCTCACCACGCCGGATCACGCCCGTCCCCGACAAGTGCCAGGCGATCTGTCCTCGCGCGCCGGGGCGAGGCCCTGCTCAGCTGGCAGAGCGAAGCAGGGCTACGTTCGCGTGATGGTGCCCTCCCAGGTGCCGACCTTCTCGCCCTTGAGGTCGTCCTCGTTGAACCAGAAGCTGGTCACGGCCTTGGTCTCGGTGTAGAAGGCCACCCCGTCCCGACCCATCACGTGCAGGTCGCCGAAGAAGCTGTGCTTGTGGCCGCAGAAGGGGAAGACCGAGATCGGCACGGGGATGCCCACGTTGATGCCGACCATGCCGGCGTGGATCCTGCGGGCGAACTCCCGCGCGTAGTAGCCGCTCTGCGTGAAGATTGAGGACCCGTTGGCGAACTCGCTGTCGTTGATTAGGTCTACGCCTTCATCGAAGCTCGCGACCCTCTTGACAAAGAGCACCGGGCCGAAGACCTCTTCCCGGCCGCAGCTCATCTCGGGGGTGACGTGATCGAAGACGGTGGGTCCCAGGAAGAAGCCGCCCTCGCAGCCGGGGACGGTGGCCCCGCGGCCGTCGAGCACCAGCCGGGCGCCTTCCTTCTCGGCCCTGTCGATCCAGCCGGTAACGAACTCGAGGTGCTCGGCGTTGACCAGGGGGCCGAGCTCGGTGTTCTGCTCGCAGGCCGGGCCCATCTTGCGCCTGGCAGCCAGTTCGCAGACCGTGGAGACGAACTCGTCGGCGACCTTCTCCTCGACGACTACCACCGGCAGAGCCATGCAGCGCTCGCCCGCGCAACCGAACGCCGAGTTGATCACGCGCTGGGCGGTGGCCCTCAGGGGGGCGTCGCGCAGGACCAGCGCGTGGTTCTTGGCCTCGGTCAGACACTGCACGCGCTTGCCGTTGGCGGCGGCGGTGGCGTAGATGTGGCGTCCCACCTTGGTGGAACCCACGAAGGTGATGCCGTTGACCGCGGGGTGCTTCAGGAGCAGCTCGGCTTCGCTGCGCCCGGCGGTCACCAGGTTGAAGACCCCCTTGGGCAGGCCGGCCTCGTCCAGCAGTCTGGCCATGGCCATTGAGGTCTGGGGGACGAAGCTGGCTGCCTTGAGCACGTAGGTGTTGCCGGTGGTCAGCGCCAGCGGAGTCATCCAGCCCATGGGGATCATTGCCGGGAAGTTCCAGGGGGCGATGCCCACGAAGACGCCAAGCGGTTCTCGGTAGCTGACCGTGTCGTAGCGCGTGGAGCAGTTCATCAGCGAGTCACCCTGCATGGTTACCGGAACCGCGCAGGCCAGCTCGACCACCTCGATGGCCTTGAGCACGTCGCCGCGGGCCTCGTTGTAGCTCTTGCCCATCTCGGTGGCCAGTAGCATGGCGAGGTCGTGGAGGTCGCGTTCCAGCAGTTCCTTGAGCCGGAACATGACCTGTACTCGCTTGGTGACGGGCGTGTCGCGCCAGGCGGGGTATGCGGTGGCGGCGGCTTCGACCGCGGCGTTGACCTCTTCGGCGGTGCAACGGGGCGCTTCGGCCATCACCTCTCCGGTGCTGCTGTCGGTTATGGGCATGTAATTGCCGCTGGAGGTGTCCCTCCACTCGCCGGCGACGAAGTACTGCAGTCTTCTGGGCATTTCGGTTCTCCTCGGGTGCAAGTTGCGGCGCGGGTTTGCATTGCGTGACGGAGGTTCAGAAGCTCGGCGGGCTACAGGCCGAGATCATTCTTGCCGGTTCCTCCCCGACGTTCCGCCAGCGATGGGGCAGGGCGGATGCGAAGTAGAACGCGTCGCCGGGCGAGAGCCTCTCGCGGCGGCCAGCGACGGTGAGCTCGATCCGGCCGGCGACGCAGATGCCGCCTTCCTCGCCGGCGTGGGTGTAGAGTTCGGGGCCGGTGTCGGCCCCCGGCTCGTAGTGCTCGTCGAGAATCTGGAGGGTTCTGGATGCGCTGCTCCCGGGAAGGCCCAGATACTTCAGTCCGCCGCCGGAGGCCACGTTCACCAGCTGGTCGGCCGAGAAGACGTGGGTGGCGTCCTGCTCCTCGCCCTCGCCTGCGAAGAAGGCGCCGAGGGTGGTGTCCAGCGCGGCCAGGATCTTCTTGAGAGTGCTCACCGAAGGCGAGTTCTTGCCGTTCTCGATCTGGGAAAGCGCGCTGGCGGTTACCCCCGAGCTTTCGGCCAGCGCCCGCAACGACAGACCCCGCCCGGAACGCAGCTGGCGCAGGCGATAGCCAAGTTCGGAACTGGTGTCGGTCGCATCGGTGCGTGCTGTTGTCATGTGGCCTCCTCAGTGAGGGCGCTGGCGTACACAATACTGTACACCCGTTAACTATTGTCGTCAAGCTGTTTTGGCCCCGGCCGCGGCTATTTCAAAGACATGCTTACGCAGGAGCTTGCGCGGGGCTATCAGGCCGTCCACAAAGCCCCTAGCAGGCCGTTGAAGAACGGCCTGCAGAGCTAGGATGAGAAGTTAGCTGGTCTCCTTTAGAGTGCAGGTTACAAGGAACCTGACTAGCGCACTCAGAAGGTGCAAGAAAGGAGACCAGCCATGAGGGATCTTAGCGAAATGGGGACGGATGTCACGGTCGGAATTGATCTGGGAGACAGGGTCAACACGATTTGCGTGCTGGATGCTGCGGGGGAAGTGGTTTTGCGGGACGCGGTTCCGTGCAATCGTGGGGCGATGCGGATGT